>Ga0335398_10001200_pt1 | contig 45476 bp, 35 predicted proteins | sample BON03_FD_205742 | JGI IMG/M metagenome (GOLD analysis project Ga0335398, IMG submission 205742) | Freshwater microbial communities from Lake Bonney liftoff mats and glacier meltwater in Antarctica - BON-03 (spades assembly) (version 2) | ecosystem: Environmental > Aquatic > Freshwater > Ice >... | reverse complement strand
GGGCAATTTGCCGCAGGCTTTGACTTTTTTTGAAGAACGATCCAGATTAGGAAAAGAACTCCACGAAGCCTATCCGCAAAATGTGGATTTCAAAAACGGATTGGCCACTTCGTACCAATTTCTTGGAATTACGCACAGCGCGCTGGGCAATTTGCCGCAGGCTTTGACTTTTTTTGAAGACGAAACGCGCTTATTTGAAGAACTCCACGAAGCCTATCCGCAAAATGTGTCTTTCAAAAACGGATTGGCCATTTCGTACTCCAAACTCGGAGAGACGCACAGCGCGCTGGGCAATTTGCCGCAGGCTTTGACTTTTTTTGAAGAACGATCCAGATTAGGAAAAGAACTCCACGAAGCCTATCCGCAAAATGTGGATTTCAAAAACGGATTGGCCATTTCGTACGAAAAACTCGGAGAGACGCACAGCGCGCTGGGCAATTTGCCGCAGGCTTTGACTTTTTTTGAAGACGACATTGCATTAACGAAAGAACTCCACGAAGCCTATCCGCAAAATGTGGATTTCAAAAACGGATTAGCGGTATCTTACTCCAAACTCGGCACTTTTTACAGAGACAAAAGAGCAGATAACAAAAAGGCGAAGCCGTATTTTGAACAATGCTTCACGCTTTTGAAGGAATTATCTGAGGCGTATCCTGCTTATGCTGAGTTTAAGAATAATTATGAGGAGGCAAAAAATACGCTTGAGGGCTTTTAACGCGGGGTCTATTACTGAAAAACTGGGATCAAATGAAGTGTGTCTATAGTCCCAACAGGGCTTTACACTGGTAGAACCTTATTTTTGCTTTAAAATCGAGCTATTATTGCCGTAGCCAAAAAACTAAGAATAGCGTATTTTAAGACGACGCATAGGGCCAGCATCTCCTAATCACGTCAATTATTTCCTGTGTTTTCCCCCGCCACAATTTTCGCATCTCATCTCTCATCTCTCATCTCTCATCTCTCATCACTTCCGCCTTATGTTTTTCAAACACAAAACCATCGTCATCACTGGCGGCGCAAAAGGCATCGGTAGCGCCTGCACCCGAGCTTTCTACCAGGAACAGGCAAATGTGGTCATCCTCGACACCGATCCCAAAGGCCAGGAATTGGCCCTCGAACTGGGCCCAAACGCCCTGTTCATTCTCTGTGATGTATCCAAAGAAGCACCCGTCAAACAAGCCATGGAACAAGCCGTAAAAACCTTTGGCGGCATAGATATCCTGGTGAACAATGCCGGCATTCAACGCTATTCATCGGTCACCGAAACCAGCGAGGAGGAATGGGATCTGGTGATGAACGTAAACCTGAAAAGTGCCTTCCTCTGCGCCAAACACGCTATTCCACTGATGCAGCAAAAAGGGGCCGGGGTGGTCGTCAATGTCTCGAGTGTTCAGGCATTCATCAGTCAAAAAACAGTGGCGCCCTATGTCACTTCTAAAACAGCGTTGCTGGGTTTGACCCGCAGCATTGCCGTAGATTATGGCCCGCAGATACGCTGCGTTGCGGTGTGCCCCGGCACCATTGACACACCCATGCTTCGAGACGCCATCCAGCTTTCGCCCAACCCGGAAGCGGTGTATCAGGAATGTATGGACATGCACCTGGTGAAAAGGATCGGGACGCCGGAAGAAGTGGCAGCATTGATTCTTTTCCTCGCGGGGGAAAACGGCGGCTTTTGTACCGGCCAAGCTTTCAGAATTGACGGCGGGCTGGGGATCACCATTGCTGGGAGTAAGCAAGAGTAATTTTGCCGGGATGCGCAGGGCAAACGCATGAATATTAAGAAGCGAACAGGTGAAATGCCAACTACCGCGCCAGTGCAGCGCATCATGGAACTTCTATGGCCAGAAAAGAAGTCTCACACAAAGCCACAACGACCCAACGGCGATATGCTCTTGATCTAAATCATCGGAATAGCCCCTTACGTTGTGGTGTTGCGCGCAAGAAAAACAATGCTACATCGGCAGTTGGATGCCACTTGGTAAAAAAATTTATTTTAAAAAGTTGAAAATCAATACTTTAATTTTTTTGTGTAAAATTTACGCAAAAAAACTTGCAACACTGCTTCTCCTCCCCATATCTTTGCGTAAAGTTTACACAAAATGAAGCATGCGCTAGACCAATATCCCAAACCATCCCTCACCATCGACTGTGTCATTTTTGGATACACCGAGGGTCAGCTGTCTATCTTGTTGTTGCAACGAAAGGAAGCGCCCTTTGCTGAAAGTTGGACGCTGCCCGGCGGTTTTCTGAATCTGGACGAAACTTGTGCGCAAGCAGCCAATCGAGTTTTGAGCAGCAAAACCGGTATCGGCGGCGTATTTCAGGAACAACTTTTCACCTTCGACGATCCCGACCGCGACCCCCGTGGCCGCGTGCTGTCGGTAGCGTATTACGCCCTGGTCAATGCGGAGCACTACGCCATCGCTGCCGGACAAGCAGCCAGCGACATTGCCTGGTGGCCCTGGGAACAATTGCCGGAACTTGGTTTTGATCATGCTGTGATTATCGAAAAAGCCATTGACCGCCTGCGCAGCAAAGTCATGTGGCAACCCATCGGCTTCGAATTACTGCGCCAACCATTCAGCATGCCGGAGCTGCAAACACTCTACGAATGTATTTTGAAAACTACCTTCGACCGCCGTAATTTTCACAAGCGCATCATGGGCCTCGGAATATTGAAACATGTGGGTGTACGCCGCACCAATGAACGCCGCCGACCCGCCGACCTCTTTATTTTTGACGAAAACGAATACAAAAAAGCATTGCAAAACGGCTTGGAATTCAAAATCTAACGCCAACACACTCTACGCTCACCTTATATTTTTAAACACCATGCAAGTTTCCCCTATTTTACTAAAAGACGGCTATAAAGTTGGCCACAAATTCCAATACCCTGAAGGCACTACCCTGGTGTATTCCAACATGACACCCCGAAAATCCCGCGTGGACGGTGTGGATGAAATCGTGTTTTTCGGACTGCAATATTTCATCAAAGAGTATTTGCAACGCCAGTTCAACGAGCAGTTTTTTGCCTTGCCAAAAGCCGAGGTGTTGGCCTTTTACACCCGCCGCATGAACAACTACCTGGGCAAAGACAGCATTGCGGTGGATCATATCGCCGACTTGCACGACCTGGGGTATTTGCCCCTGGAAATCAAGGCTTTGCCCGAAGGCAGTCGCGTACCCATGCGCGTACCCATGTTGACACTCCGCAATACCAAACCCGAGTTTTTCTGGCTCACCAATATGCTCGAAACGCTGATGAGCGCCGTGATTTGGAAGCCTTGCACCTCCGCTACCACAGCCCACCAATACCTGCGCACGTTCGTACAATATGCCCGGGACACCGTGGCCGAAAACGACCTGAGCTTTGTTCCATGGCAAGGCCACGACTTTTCCTTCCGGGGCATGTCGGGTGTAGAAGATGCCATCATGAGCGGTGCAGGCCACCTGCTGAGCTTCAGCGGTACGGATACTATCCCGGCCATCGATTTCCTTGAAACCTATTACGGCGCCAACAGCGACAAGGAATTGGTCGGCCATCGGTTCCTATACCTACGAATACGTTACCCGCGACACCTATGGTTTCGCGATGAAAGCCACCTACGGCGAAGTGAACGGAGAAGGTCGCGCCATTTTTAAAGACCCAAAAACGGACGACGGTTCCAAAAAATCGGCTCGAGGACTGATGGCCGTGCATAAAAACGCAAAAACGGGCAGCTACGAATTGAAAGACAACTGTACCTGGGAGGAGGAAGGAGGCGGCGAACTGAAAACGGTGTTCAAGGATGGAGAATTGGTGCTGGAGCAGACGCTGGCGGAGATACGGGCACGGGTTCTTTAAGTTGTTCGTTGTTCGTTTTTGAGCGCTTGGGCTAATGTACACAAGTCAAAACCTAACTAAAATCAATAAGCAAAACAGTTGTTACAATTGTATTCTATGCTGAATATCAGGAAGTTGTGTCATTCCGAGCGCAAGCGAGGAACCTGATTATACATCCTACCCCAGGTTCCTCGCTTGCGCTCGGAATGACACAACTGTTTAGTATTCAATATGGAAATTAAAGAGTAACAACTGCTTTGCCAGTGATTTTATATCATTATTTCGAAGGAGATATTCACCTCTCCACCCCATACTTCCCCGCAACCGACAACGCCCCCGCGACCAAAACCAGGTTTTTCAAAATGTATTGCCCCTCCAATGATGGACAAAAAGGAAAGGCATCAAAACAAGTTTCGGGTAAAATAAACATCGGCAAAAAAGTGCCGATCATGTGCAATAAGAGCAAAATTACGGTGTACGGAATAAAGCGCTTTACCAGCAAGCCCAGGCCAATGGCAACTATTAGGATACCCTTAGGATGGGTATTTCCGCGCTATGACCTAAAAAATATTGCACACCAAGCCACAACGACAATAACGCTTAGCTTTTGTACTGGCCTCTGACCTAAACGTTATTGTCGTTGTGTCGTTGTGGCTTGGTGTGCAATAAAAATATCTTGACTTGACATTTCGAGCGAAGTCGAGAAAGCTACACAAGCTTAGACCAAGTACCGATCTTTCTTAAAAGTGCTGGTTCCTCCAGTTCTGTGAAAGGATTTGGAAAAGCGTGGCTTGTGTAGTTTTCTCGCCCTGGGCTGGAAATGACAAATCTGGAAGGGAGGTGTTTTTTACTGGATCACAACCACCTTCCCCGCAGCCAACACACCCGTTTTTGTGCTTAATTTATAAGTGTAATACCCAGCCTTGAGCCCTTTAGCATTAATAGTAAAGGCATTCTGCTCAAATTTTTCGACTGCCACTTGTCTCCCTGTTACATCGAACAATTGTACCATGCCGGACAAAGGCTTGGCGCTTTTGATCAAGAAATTCAATTGGTCGGCAGTCGGGTTGGGGAAAACATCCAGGGCAATGTCAGTGTTGAACAAAACCGTTGAGGTGCCCAAAAATTTGGTTCCAAGCGTGTGCCAGGCCGTATTGGTGATAACAGGCTCATTGAAATCGAAGTAAATCGCGGCGCTATTTTTTATGATCACACCTTCTGTGGCGCCTTTCTTCGGCTCAATAACAAATTTGACATAGCCATGTGAAGCCGCTTCGTTGACGTTGCTGTCGGGCAGCATGATATTGGTAAATACAAACTGTGCAACACCTTCACCACTCAAATTGAAGCCGTACGGATGGCTGCTGCCAAGTGGCCTTATGGTTGTTTGCCGTCCCATTCACGTCTCCGACTTTGATGGCAATAAAATCGCCATCCGGGTCGGCTGGGGTCGGAAGGTTTGCAATAAAGACACTTTGTGGATAAGCTGGCGTGAGCGTATCCAATGGATTTGGGAAAGTATAGTTCTTAGGCACAAACCTCCAGTTTCCAACTATTACAATTGTTACCGCTCCTTGACAGAAATACAAAGAAACCATGCTGGCATTGGCAGCCAAAACGCTGCAAATGAAAATCTACTACGCCTCAGATGCGTACGATCTGTTAGATTCTCATTTGCAAGCGATTGCGGCCTTCATTCGGCGGAAGAAGATTATGGGCTATCACCGGGACAACTACTTGAACCTCGTTCAGTTTGTGCAAAAGCTACTGGATATAAGTGCTTCGGATAAGAAGGGTCGGCAAGCGTTGCGGGCGATGATTGAGGGGGCTAAGGTGCTGGCGGAGCGGGAGTGGTTGCTGGAGGAGGTGTAAGATTATACCAATCCACATTCCTGGAATAAAACATCACCGCTGCCAACGCCGCGAAAACACCCACACTGCCTGCCAACAAAGCGTAGTCTTCCAATTGCAACACAATGAAAATGAAGCTGTAAATCAGGGTTAGCAATAGGAATAGCTGAAAGGTCAGTCGCCGGATTTTGAATACCCCCGCACTGTACATGGTTATCAATGCAATGGTCACACCCGCTGCCATAAAATATGCGTAGTTGAAACCCAAATGCTCCGATAAAGACAACAGCAGCAAGTAAAAAACGCTCAGCGCCAAGCCCACCAACAGGTATTGAAAGGGGTGGATGTGGAATTTGCGCAGGATTTCAAAAAAGAAATAGATCAAAAATGTGAGGCCGATAACCAGGATGGCGTACTTCGATGAGCGATCGGTTTTGGCGTATTCGTCCACTGTTTGGATGAGGCGAACACCAAAACTGGAAGTGGACTGGTTTGGTGGGTTACCGTAAGACTGGGCAGCCAAGTCTGCTGAATGACTGCTGTTTGCGAAAGAATAGTCCTTGTCTTTCCACTGTTGGGGGTAGTTGCGGTTCAAATCCAGTACTGTCCAGGAGGCTTCGAAACCCGCTGCGGTTATGTTTCGTTCATCGGGCAAAAATTCGCCTTCAAAGCTGGGGGAAGGCCAGGTGGATGCCAGGTTCACCTTTGTTTCCTTGCCTACGGGTTCGAATTTTAGGTAGCCGGAGCCGTTCAGTTTTAGCGCTAGTTTGAAGTTGTATTCTGCCTGATCGGGCGCCAACGCTACGGCGTTGCTGACACCGGATGGCAAAACCAAAGCATTCGCGGTGCCGGGTTCCAGGCGGGTGCTCGTGCCCGACCAATCAAGGTTTATGCTATTTTTTATGCCCGACATGCCCGAGATTCCCAGCGAGAGCTTGGCCTGATCCCAGTGTACATTTTCGGGCTGGATGTTCATGGCTGCAAAGTCTGGTTTGTTAAATTTGCCACTGATATTCAGTTCCGATTGATACAACACAATTTCATAGATGCCGCGTTTACGGATTTCCGGATTGACTTTTCCGTCAACTTGTAGCGACAAGGGCAGAAAATAGGCCGTTCGTATGGCCTCCACTTTTTTGCCATCTGACAATTGGGTCCATTCTGAGAACGGGATGCTCAAAACCGGCCCAACAATGGTTTGTGCGCCGCCCCAGGAAGTGCTGACATCGCGCATGGCATCATTCAGCCGCCCCTGGCGTTCATAAATCAGGCCCTGGATCATTGAGTTGGGGATTAACAAAAAGAGGGTTAGGAAGCCGATGAAGCTAAGTTTTACGAGTAGGGAGTTTTTTACCCAAGAGCCAAAGCGGCTCAATGCAGATGTTTCGTGATTTTCCATGCTTATTTAAATTTTTATGTGACAGTGTACTTTATGAGACAAAGTGAAAGGGCAAAAAAAATCAAAAATCGCCCTTCACAATTTTTTCCAATGCGACCAAATGCTTTTCAAAGGCTGCTCGGCCTTCCAAGGTGATGCTGTAACGGGTATTCGGTTTTCGGCCCACGAAAGATTTTTCCATTTGGATGTAGGCCAGATATTCCAGCGCACGCGTGTGCCCGGCCAGATTGCCATCCGTCACGTCGAGCAGTTCTTTCAAGCTGTTAAAATCAACATAGTCATTGACCGACAGGGCCGACATGATGCCCAGCCGGATGCGATTTTCAAAAGCCTTGTTGAATGCCTGTATGGGATGTTTCATGACTTTCGCTCGTATTTCCAATACATCAATATGCCGTAAACAATGTGCAGCACGCCAAAACCAATGGCCCAAAAGAAAAGGCCCTTACCGGGCAAAAGCGCCGCCAACAGACCGATCACAATTTCGGAAATACCCAAATTCCGAATATCGGTGAAGGTGAAATTACCCGCATTCAACAATGCCAGTCCATAAAAAAGCAAGGTGGAGGCTGCCAACAAACTGTAATAGCCCCGGTAGAAAAGGATCAGGACAAATACGCCACCTGCCAACATGGGGATGATGAAATTGATCGCCAGCCGGATCGCTGTTTTCGACCACAGCTTTTCGCCTGCTTTTGAGGCTTTTCGATAATTCAACCACAAACCAGTGCCTGCCGAAAGCACAAATACCGCCACCGCAATGGCTAAGAGCATCAGCAAGGCAGCTGAATAACCGCCCTCCCGAATTTGTTCATATAGTACCGCAGGCGAATAATACACCCTCCAATACACAACTCCAGCACCTGTAAGCGCATAAACACCCGCCATAATAGCTGCCCAAGGGCTCAGGGAAAGGTATTTTTTGGAACGCTCCATGATGGAACGAATCTGGGAAAGGTCGTCTAAGGACTTATTGGCATCCATTGTAAAGTACTTTAAGTCGCAAAGTAAAAGGTAATATTTTGAATTTGCAACTGCTGTTGTAAAAAAGCGTGGCCCTTGTGACTAAACAAGCTCCGTCGTTTACTCAATTGAGCCCGGCGTTGGTCACCCGCAGCACCCTGGCTATTCGACACGCAGATACATTTGCTGCGCCCTCCCCACATTCATCCATAAATTCCCTACATGCTCCAAGTACTCCAGCAAGGGTTCTTCGCGCTGTAAGGCCATCCTTTTTTCACCGATTTATTTTCAAAGCTTTATGAAATTCTTGATCAAACCCATCCTCTTTTGGGCCATAACCTTATTGGCCCAAACCAACCTCTCCGCGCAGGAATGTGGAACAACCCCTACCCCGCAACAAATTGAATACCTGACCCAAACCCGAAATGCCCGCCAAGCTTTTGACATGGGGCAAATACCCGCAGACCGCTTTGGAACGAGCATCTATTGGATACCCGTTCAGTTTCAGGAGTGCCTCCCAAGCAGCAATTCACTCAGGGGACTCAGCGAACAGAGCATCAGCACCTGGATGGGCGAGCTGAATGCCATTTTTTTGCCCTACAAAATTCAGTTTTACGAATGTGGGTCTTACTCGGTATTTCTCAACAGCACCCTGCATTTGTTTGACTATACGGAAGAGCCCCAACTGGCAGCCTACGACATTCCAAATGTTATCAATATTTACGCCTTTGGAACGGTAACCATCAATGGCAGCTCGGTTGCCGGCTACGCTTACTTGCCACCCAGTGCCGACCGCATCATTTTGTCGACAGCAAACGGTACGCTTTTCGACAGCAAAGTAATGATCCATGAAATGGGCCATTACCTGGGCTTGTACCATACCCACGGTAAAACAAATACCGGCACTACGGATGAATTGGTGAATGGCAGCAATTGCCTCATCGCTGGCGATGACGTATGCGACACGCCTGCTGATCCGAATTATATATGCCAGCAGCAATTTAGCATGTGTCTACACGGGCACTGCGCTAGATGCCAACAACCAGTATGTGCCCGCGCAGGAAACATTGATCGCGCCCGGCATGACGGAGTACCCCAACCCGTCGACGGGAATGTTTGAGCCAAGAATGGACGAAGGCGCTGTGTGTGAACGCGCTGAAATATTCAACGCTGCCGGACAGTTGATCTGGCAGGAAACGACCAGCTCTTCGCTGCTCAATTTCGATCTTTCAGATCAGTTGGCAGGTTGTTATTACCTTCGCGTGCAATCTGGCGGTGCAGTGCAGGTGTTGAAGCTGTTGGTGCTACGGTAACGGAATACTCAACCTATTCACTCAGCCTTAATCCTTAATCGAAGTTCTTGCGCTTTAGGGGGTAAGAACTTCGAAAAGGGTGTCTTTGTTTTCAAAAACTCGATGACTTGTGTTTCTGCAGACATAGACCATTTGCACTTCAAGAAAGCCTGTTTCTATAACATTGTTTTATTGTTTCTATGCAAATCACCTACCACCTGCACGGCGTAAAAAGCCTACTGCTGCCCTTACTGTTCCTCACGAGCAGCCTTGCCGCCCAAACACTTCCCCAAATTGACGTGCCCGTTATTTCAAAAAACTACTTTGAAATATGTCAGCAACTGGATGCCTATTTCGCCACAGAATACGTGGAAGAGACGGACTGCTGGGACAATAATTTCGTAAAATACGAGCGCTGGAAATGGTGGTGGCGCGATCGGGTAAACGCCGATGGCTCTTTCCCCGAACTGCGGGAACAATGGCTCGAAAACCGCCAGCGATTGGCTGCGGAAGCACAAAACCGCAGCGAGCAACCCAACTGGCAAAACGAAGGCCCTAAACACAACCCCAACTTTGGATATTGGGGCATGGGTCGCACCAAAAACCTGGCGTTTCACCCTACCAACCCCAACATCATGTGGGTAGGAACACCCGATGGCGGTATTTGGAAAACGAGCGACGGCGGCAATACCTGGACTGCCCTTGGCGACGGCTTGCCCTACCTGCCCGTCAGCGTGATACTCGTCGATTATCAAAATCCGGAAACCCTTTATATCTCCCTGGGCGACAAAGGCGGCTGGTGGATGTGGAACCTGGGCGTGTACAAAAGCACCGATGGTGGCAATACCTGGGCACCTACAGCGCTCGATTGGACACTCACCCAAGAAAATGTGATCTACAACATGGCGATGTCGCCAAGCGATCCACAGACCCTTTTGGTTGCTTCCAACCGCGGTATTTACCGCACCCAAAACGGAGGCAATTCTTGGGAAAATATGCGCACAGGAGAATACACCGATGTGAAATTCCAGCCGGGCAATGACAGCACCATCTACGCCGCGCACCACAACTACTGGGGCACCAGCCAAGTCGTTAAAAGCAGCAACGGCGGCGATACCTGGACGCAAATATCCGCTTTCCAGGTGTCCGAAAACGACCTCCGCCTGGCCGTAAACCCACTGATGCCCGATTGGCTGGGCGTGCATTTTTCCAGGGGCAAAAAGTTCTTGCTTTCAAAAGATGGGGGCAATTCTTATGTCGAAAACAACGCACCCGACGATGACTGGGGTATTTTTTGCTTCTCTCCCAGCGATACCAGTGTCGTGTACCTATGCGGCGTGGTCGTGAGTCGCTCCGTCGACCAAGGCGCAACCTGGGAGCCAATTACACATTGGTACAACGATGGTGTGCACGCGGAGGTACACGCCGACGCACACGACCTGCTACACAGCCCACACAACCCGAACGAAGTTTGGTACTGCAACGACGGCGGACTCTACCGATACAACGAATCAACGGAAACCTGGACGGATTTTTCAGATGGCTTGGCCATTGCACAGTTCTACCGCATCGACGTTTCGCAGGTAGGTGAATTGAAAATAGCCGCAGGATCGCAGGACAACGGCGGTTGGTTGCGCACGCAATTTGGCGGGTGGCGCCATACCAACGGTGGCGATGCCATGTGCCAAATCGTAGACCCCGTGGCCAACAACATCATGTACACCGAGTACTACGGCGGAAATGATATTTACCGCACCACCAATAATTACTTAACTTCAATCAACATTGCTGATAATATTCCCGACAACCCTTCCGGCGATTGGGTCACTCCTTTTATCCTGAACCCGCAAAACGGAAAAACTTTCATCGTGGGCCTGCACGATGTGTACCGCTCCTTCGACCGCGGCGATAGTTTTCATAAAATCAGCGAGAACCTGACAGGCAACGTTGATAGAAAAATCCGGGACGTTGCCATGTCGCCCAGCGATACCAATTTCATCGTCGCCACCTGGTCGAACAAGCTTTACAGGACACTCAATGGCGGACAAACCTGGACACAACATTTTGTCTCCACCACGGAGGATATTACCCGTGTGGCCATTCACCCCACCAATAAACAATTGCTGTGGGCCTGCAAAAGCGGGTATGCTGCGGGCAAAAAAGTATTTGCCAGCACCAACGGCGGTACTACCTGGCTTAACCGCTCGGGCAACCTGCCCAATGTGCCCGTCAACTGCATCATTTTTGATACACAAACCAACTACCTCCTCGTCGGCACCGACATTGGGGTGTTTTATTCTGATGCCGATGTGATCAATTGGAAACCTTACGGCATGGGTATGCCCGCCGTCTATGTATTGGACTTGAAAATCCGCCAATCGACCCGCCGTTTGTACGCCGGTACGCATGGGCGCGGCGTTTATTCCGTATCCCTGGAAACGCTGGTGGGTACACTGGACACTGAAAATGAACTTGTGTCCCTTGCTGCTGTTTACCCTAACCCTGCACATACCCAGTTGTATTTCAAATCCAGTTCCAGCGAAATTTTCAATGGAAACCTACAACTTTACGATGTCACGGGCCGGATGATATTGTCCAAAACAAACAGCACCATGCCCCTGCGTGACATGGTTTTAGATGTTGCCACCATTCCTGCCGGGGTGTATTTTTTGCAGGCAAAAGACCAGACAGGGAAAGTTGTTTTGAGTGAGAAGGTGTTGAAGCGATAAGAAAGCAAGCGCTTCGTGCATGGGGCACCTTGATTTTTGTGGAAGGAAAAACTGGAATGAATTTGAGGGTTTGTGTATACTTATTGGTCAGACGAAGAAAAATCGTCAGACCAAATTTCCCTGGAGTTGCATGAAAAGTCAATTGTCCAAGTTGCCAAAAACAGACTGCCAAACTATATTTTGGCATTGAGTCAAATTTGTCAACTTAAAAAAAATTGACAAATTCTCACTCCGCTCAATCCAATACTTAGTTCTTACTTGGGCAGGATTTTCCCATTGAATCACATTGATTGCCAAGCTGTTGTATTATTATCAAATTCCCTAATTATCACATTAAAAACTATGCTCTGGAAACATCCTGCCACCCTTGATGGCCTCAACAACATGAACGAGAACACGATGGGCAGCGCTTTGGACATCGTGTTCACCGAAATCGGTAACGATTATTTGGTGGCCACGATGCCTGTAAATGCCAAAACCGTGCAACCTTTCCGCATCCTGCACGGGGGAGCCAGTGTCGTGCTGGCAGAGACGCTGGGCAGTGTTGCCAGCACCCTGTGTATCGAAGATTGGGCCACGAAAACTGCCGTTGGGTTGGAAATCAATGCCAACCACTTAAAAAGTGTGAAAGAGGGTGGAATGGTGACGGGTACGGTGCGTCCAATCCGGGTTGGGCGGCAGATTCATGTTTGGCAGATCGAGATTCGCAACGAAAAGGGCGATTTGTCGTGTGTTAGCCGACTAACTGTCTCTATTGTCACCCGGGGATAAACAGCGTGTCGAACGTGTTTCTACTTTTGTCCCCGCTCCTGCCAAAAGAAGCTGTTCCGTTTCAACTTATAACTTTAGATGAAAAATTTTATCAAATTTCTGCTGTGTGCAGGGCTAGCCTTCACACATACACCCGCTTTTTCTCAAAACTATAACCTCCAACTCCGGTCTTCCCTTACATTTCCAGGTCAAACCCTTGCCAATATTTGTGGCTATACCCAAAATGGGAAAGAGTACGCACTTTTGGGCGCTTCAAAAGGCTTGATTATCGTGGATGTGACCAATCCCGCGGCACCCCAGCAAATCGTACAAATCCCAGGCCCCGACAATCTTTGGAAAGAGATTAAGGTGTACGGTCATTACGCTTACGTCACTTCAGAAGGCGGTCAAGGCCTGCAGATTGTAGACATGAGCGCCCTGCCAAGCCCCACCGTGAGCAGCCACTTTTATACAGGCGACGGTGCCATTGCTGGACAATTGAATAGAATTCACGCCCTGCACATCGACGTAAAAAAAGGCTTTTGTTACTTGTTTGGCGGTGGCCAGGCAGTCATTAGCGGCGCAACAGTGCTCGACCTGAAAAACGACCCGTACAACCCTACCTACGTGGGCGAGTTCGACCAACTGGGCTACGTTCACGATGGTTTTGCTGAAAACGACACCTTGTACGCCGCACACATCAATTCTGGTATCATGTCCATCGTTGACATGTCGGACAAAAGCAATCCCGTAGTGCTTGGCACAGTAGAGACGCCTGGCAAGTTTACCCACAATACCTGGCTGTTAGACGACCACAAGCACATTCTGACGACCGATGAAAAGTTTCCTTCTTTTTTGACCGCTTATGATGTGAGTGACCCGGAGGACATCCGCGAACTTGATCGTATCTCTACGAACCGAACCGGCGCAAATTCTATTGGCCACAATACGCATGTATTGAACGATTGGGCCATTACCTCTTGGTACACCGATGGCTTTAACATTGTGGATGCACACCGTCCTGAAAACCTGGTAGAAGTAGCGCGCTACGATACCTGGGCCGCACCCGTTAACCTGCAAGACCCTTTTGACGGTTGCTGGGGCGTCTATCCATTTTTCCCCTCTGGCACCATCGTTACGTCCGATATTGATCCTGGCATGTTAAATGTTTTCACACCCACCTACGTGCGGGCTTGCTATTTGGAAGGAAAGGTGCTCAGTGGCTGCGATGGCAACCCACTTTTTGGCGCTACCATTGAAGTAAATACGCCTGAAGTGCGGGTAAATATGGCAACAGCCTTAAATGGCACGTACAAAACTGGGCAGGTTACGCCGGGTAATTACACCGTTAAGATCAGTAAGCCCGGCTTTGCAAGCCAAACCATTCCTTTCACTTTTGCTACGGCGCAAGTAACGGAAGTTAATGTCACATTGTTACCGCAGAGTGTTACAACCGTGAGCGGAACCGTAACAGACGCTTCCACTGGATTGCCCATCAGCAATGCTGCTGTGCAGATATTTTCTGCCACACAAAGCTTTGATTTGCAAACCAATGGCAACGGCCAGTTCAGCAAGAACTGCATCGCGGTCGACAACTACCAGGCAACTGTCGGGGCATGGGGATACCTGACAGAAACAAAAACTTTTAGCGGCTCCGCTCCGCTAAACATCAGTCTGACACGTGGATATTATGATGATTTCCAAATTGATTTGGGCTGGGAAGCTTCGTCGACGGCTACTTCAGGTGATTGGGAGATAGGCGATCCTATTGGTACTTATGGCAACGGCAACATTCAAGTAAATCCCGAAAATGATGCCATCCAAGACAACAATGACCAATGCTATGTGACCGGAAACGGTGGTGGAAGCCAAGGGGGTGACGACGTTGATGGCGGGTCTGTAACCCTCACATGCCCTGCTATGGATCTTGCTGGCTACAATAGCGCAGTGTTGTCGTTTTACTACTGGTTTTACAATGGCGGTGGTGCTGGTACAGCTCCAAACGATAATTTCAAAGTAAATCTATTAATTGACGGCCAAGCAGTACCCATCCTTACCGAAACAGTTTCGGCCAGCCAATGGCGCTTTTCGGGAGACATTCCGCTGCCCGCTGCGGCCCTTGCAAGCAACAATGTAAGGGTGGAGTTTATCGCGACAGACAATGATCCAGGCCATCTGGTTGAAGCAGCTGTCGATATCTTCAAAGTGGTACTTGGTAGCAATGTAGGCACCTTTAGCCCGGACCAGACAGCATCCATCAGCGCAGCGCCAAATCCTTCTCACAGCAACTTTCTGATCCGTTATGATTGGGAAAACGCGGCTTCTTTGCCAATATTTGAAGTGCGCAATATGCTTGGTCAGGTCGTTTTTGCCCAAAATATGGATGCCAAATCGGGTGTTGTTTTTTGTGGAAACAATTGGGCACCAGGTGTGTATTTCGCAACGCTGCGCAGCGGAGGCACACAGGCTGTTCCGGTGAAACTGGTAAAGCAATAAAATCTTTTTTTTAAAACACACACACACATAGACACGTAGGGACATAGAAAACATAGGTTTTGAGTACGTTATGCTATGTTTTCTATGTTCCTATGTGTCTATGTGTTTTTAAAAAAGGGGGTTAAAGTTCTCGCGCCACCAAACCGAACGCGCGCCATTATCAAATTATCACATTCCCTAATTATCACATTCCTCCATTAGCTATAATTAAAATCAGGGTTCAGTTTTGCGCCCCGCATACCTATTTTGAATACCCCATACGTGCAATTCTCAAAGGGGTCGTCGTAGTTATCGGCCAATAAATCTGCCTCAGAGACAGAAGTCGGCACCAATTTTCCATAAGACGTGTAAAAGTTCGCATCCGCATTGGCCAGCAAAGCATAGTCGCGGCCACGGGCGATGATGCAAAACCCCGGGTTTAGGCAGCCCACTTTCACACGCGGGTTTCCACCAGAAAAATCCTCCTTGGCCATTTTACTGAGGGCCAGCGTCAAGGGCCTGCTTTTAAACAGCACCCCGGTGAGGTCGTCGTTGAGTTTGTTCAGCAACTCATCTACCAATCCAATGGCCGTTTGGCCGATGGCCGGGAATCCAATAACGGAAGTAAGCGCTTGCCCGGTGCCCGATTGCAGGAAGCCAAACACGCGCTGCCACCACTGTGGCTCCTTGTGTTTTACCACCTCAAAGGTCATGCGTGCCAATCCGCCTGGAATTTCGATGGGGCGTTTTCCAAAAGCTTTCGTAAAATCAGCTTTCAAATCCTTGCTTTCGGCGGGCTTGCCTTTTGCCTGGTCGTACAGTTTTAAGCCGGCAGCAATGGTCCAATAAGCCGTGTCAAAATATTTGTCGCGGGAATTTTCGTCTTTCCCGATCACCAGGCGCATGGTAGCCCGCGTATCGTTGGGAATGCCTTCGTCTTTTCCTACGTGAAACGCGATCATTTCGATGCTCATTTGCACATCCGGAGCATCGTCGTCGCCAGCAAGGGTAGGCGTGACGGTGGAGGTTTCTAGCACCGTACCTCCGGTTTCTGTGTTGTTGAGTTGGAAAACGATGAATTGGTTGGCAAGGTCGTCGCTGCCCGTTGATTCGAGACCCTTTGCCGTCATTTCCAATTGGCGGATCATGTCGGCATGCGACATGGGTTGGCTCATTTGATCATTGAAAGGTAGATTGTTCATCTTGGTTAATGTGATAATTTGATAATGAGATAATTTGATAATTATGCCAGTTCCGGAATTTGCGGGGGTGGAGGCGGGCGGCATTCTTCAATGCTTTCAACGAGATGCCAAAAACAGGAACAAGCCCTTCGGGGCTTCACCTTTGCAGCAATGTCCGAAAATACAGCACCCATTCCAGCGGTTACGGCATCTTTGCAACCCAAAAATACAAATAACCCACGGTATTCAATCAATCACGATACAATTTAATATAAGCACGAACAGTGTCCGACATTAAATACGGTGTATCAGCTTCAACCAATAGCGTCGCACCCAAGGCTTTCCGAACCAGAATCGCCAATGCTTCTGCCTTGTTGGCGCAAGCACCCATTTCAGGTGCAATGCCGACAGGCGTACCAACGACCCGGCAGCCATTCATCGCCGCTTCCGACAGCACATAGCCCTGAGATTCAAAACTGGAAGTATGCAACAACACTTTGGCTTGCTGCATTTTTTCCAGCACCTGTGGCCTCGACAATTCTCCGGCAAACTCCACGATTTTGGACAATCCCAATTGCTGGGCCCTGCTTTCCAGCCGCTGCTTTTCCGGTCCGCTTCCCAGCAGCAAAGCTTTTAATTCAGGGTATTTTTTTGCTACGATAGCAATCGTTTCCAGCCATAAATCCCAATTTTTCAAGGGAATTAAAGACCCTGCCCCCAGTATGTCGATTGGGCGGTTTTGAGCAAATACTGCTGGAATTTCCACCCCGCTAACGCCCCAGGGAATCACTTGCGCAGCCTTATAGCCTGATTGATTTTCTAGCACCTCGTTTTGAAAATTGGATAATACCACGAGTCGCTCTTGTCGTTCCCTGGTAATAAACTTGAAGCGATGCCTGTTCTGTGGCAAAACATCTTGTCCCATCAAGGTCGTTATATGCCGTACCTGGAGTTGTTTTGCTATCCGCTCCCCAATACCTGAAGCCCAGCCCAGCCAAAAACTGTGCAAGGCCACGGCGGTTCCTGGTGGCGTTTCTTTTACGAGCCGCTTACAAATTTTCAAAGCCCGCCAAATCGTGCGGGGTTTCAGCCAGCGGCTGTTGCGTCCGCCACAGGGGTATACTTGGGCACCTTTCCACGGATATACCTTATTGGAAAATGGGTAATCCAACGCCACAACATGCACTGCAATATTTTGCGCCAACAATGCTTCCACATACAACTGCAAGGTAGGCAGACAGTTGCGGTCATATTCATCAGCCGTAAAGCCGGGGGTGATTAGAATGACGTGTTGTATATTCATGTTAAAAGATAGGGCGGATGTTTTATCACCCGCCCCAAGTATGGAGACACCCCGATAAATCAGGGTGGAACGACGGCGGTTCCGCTCAAAGGCAAGAATTCCACCGTTTTCTAATGTCCAATTATTGTTACCAGCATCCGGGAAAAGCTTCCACTTTTGCCTGTTGAATTTCCGTTTTCCAGCACTTTTACGGCGACATGTCGAATATCAAAACAAAGGTCGGTGTTTTCTGTCAAATAGACCTGCTATCAAGAAGTCATTTATCAGCGATTCTACCGACTTTTGCCGCGATGCGTCGAATTTCTGCTCTTTTTTCTTCCCACCAAAGCGCTACCCCTTCCTCTTGGTTTTGGCTGGGACTTGGTCTGGCCGCCGTGCTAATACGCGGCCTTTTTCTTGATGTCATGGATGTAGACGCTTCTCAATATGCGTCTATTTCCATGGAAATGCTGCAAAATGGTTCCTGGCTGCAAGTGCAGCACCGGGGCGCCGACTATCTGGACAAACCGCCCTTGTTGTTTTGGCTTTCGACGAGCTCCTTTGCGCTGTTTGGCATCAGCAACTGGGCATACAAGTTGCCGTCTTTGTTGGCAGCGCTGGCGGGCGTGTGGGGCGTGTACCGTTTCAGCTTGCTTTTTTATACAAAAAAAACGGCGCGGCAGGCGGCATTCATCCTGGCTTCGGCTATGGGGGTCATTGTTATATGCAACGATGTACGCACCGATACCCTCCTGCTGGGCACTAGCGCTTGTGCGGTGTGGCAATTGGCGGAGTACCTGCAACAGCCTCGCTGGCGCTACTTGATAGGCGGGTTCTTTTGTATTGGTTTGGCCATGCTGGCCAAAGGGCCAATTGGCTTGGTAATCGCAGGTTTTGCGGTCGGCACGCACCTGCTTTTCAGTGGACAATGGCGGGCTATTTTCAAATGGGAATGGCTGCTCGGTTTATTGGTGACAGCCTTGGTACTGGCCCCGATGTGCTGGGGACTTTGGCAGCAATTTGACCTTCACCCAGAAAAAGTGGTGAATGGGCGCACGGGTGTTTCTGGCTTATACTTTTTCTTTTGGGAGCAAAGTTTCGGGCGCGTCACGGGAGAAAACGTATGGAAAAACGATGCCTCCGCCTTCTATTTCCTGCATGTATACCTGTGGGCTTTCCTGCCCTGGTGCCTGCTCTTGGCCAAGACAATCGGAATGTTTTTCGCGACTTCCGGGAAGTTTTTCGCGACTTCCGGGAAGTTTTTCACTTCCCGGAAGTTCACACGCTACCACGCACCCGAGCACCAACCCCCGACCCCCGAGTACCAACCCCCGACCCCCGAGTACTACACCATCGGTGCCTTTGCGCTCACCTTCATCGCCCTGTCCATGTCCCAATACAAGCTTCCCCACTACATATTCGTCACCCTACCCTGGGCGGCGGTACTCATGGCAAGTCAGCTCAACCGGGAAAAAGCACCAAACCAAAAAATGGGCTGGGAATGGGCAGCCCTGTACTTTCCCATTGCCATGGGCATCATCATAGCCCTATTGATTCCCACATTTGTATTCCCAACAGGAAATATATTACTCTGGGGTCTAATCTTACTCCTCCTCGGCACTTTATGCCTAAAAATTTTCCGAAACCCCTTTCCGAAAGACACAGACGCTCTGGTACAACGCGGTGTATTGGCCTCTCTCACCATTGGCTTCATGCTCAATTTTTATTTTTACCCAACTTTGCTGCCCTATCAATCGCCGAAGCGCATCGCCCGATTTGCCCGGGAAAACGGCATTCCAGCCGATAGAATGGCGTATTTCCACCGAGGGAGCCATGCCCTTGATTTTTACAATGGGGATATACTGGAAGATTTTGAACAGCATGAAGCATTGCGGGCGCAGGTAAACAAGACAGGCTCTATTTGGCTACATGTCGACAATGGGGGAAAGGGCGAACTTGAAATAGCCAAAATACCCTTCGAAGTGACGCAAACCTTCTATCATTTTCAGGCAGCCCTGCTCAAAGTAACATTTCTTAACCCCGCCAGTCGCGCTTCAACGCTAGACACCTTATATTTGCTAAAAATCTTGCCGGAGAAATGATGTTTTAATCGTTTCTTCACGGCAGAAAAAACATATAAAAACGATATGGAAAAGCCTTGGTTACAACACTACCCGGCGGGAGTGCCGGTAAATATTGACTCAAATGCCTACCCGCGCGTCATCGACATGCTGGAAGAGTGCTTCAAAAAATATGCTGACCGCCCAGCGTATTATTTTATGGGCAAAATGCTGACATTCAGGCAAATAGATGAGCAAAGCCGCAACTTCGGCGCCTACCTCCGTTCCCGCGGACTTGAACCGGGCGACCGCGTAGCGCTCATGATGCCAAACATGATACAATACCCCATTGCCATGTTTGGCGCCCTGCGCGCCGGTATGATCCTGGTAAATACCAACCCCCTCTATACTCCCCGCGAAATGCGGCACCAGTTTGTCGATTCTGGTGCAAAGGCGATCATAATTGCGGAAAATTTCGCCGCTAATTTGCAGCAGGTGATTGCAGAAACGGAGATCAAAACGGTGATCCTGACTTCCATTGGGGAAATGCTGGGCATGAAAGGCCCCATTGTAAATTTTGTGATCCGCAAGATCAAAAAAATGGTGCCCAAGTTTGAGCTGCCCAATACAGTTTGTTTCGGTGATGCACTCAAACAAGGCAAAAAATTCAGCATCGAGCCATTTCAGTCGGGGCCCGACGATACCATTGCCCTGCAATACACGGGCGGCACCACCGGCGTATCGAAAGGCACCATGCTTACCAACCGCAACCTGGTGGCCAACATGCTGCAAATCCGGGCTTGGCTCGGTCCTTTGTTTAAAGAAGACGAAGAGCCCATTGTACTGTGCCCGCTGCCGCTTTACCATATTTTTTCTTTTACCGTCAACTGCCTCGCTTTCATGAACTGCGGCGGCTCCAATGTATTGATTGTCAATGCTCGCGACCTGCCCGCCTTGATTAAGGAGTGGATAAAATACAAACCAAATATCGTCACCGGCGTAAACACCCTGTTTAACGGACTGCTCAATCAGCCCAATTTTAGCAGCATAGACTTCAGCAATGTCAGGGCCTGCGTGGGCGGTGCCATGGCCATCCAACGCGCCGTGGCGGAGCGCTGGCAGCAAGTGACCGGTTGCCAACTCACCGAAGGCTACGGCATGACGGAAAGCAGCCCCGTACTCTGCGTAAACCCCGTAGACGACACCATGCGCCTCGGCACCATTGGCTTGCCCGTACCGTCCACCGACGTGCGCATTGTCGACGAAAATGGCGATCCGCTGCCGCCCGGACAAGATCATGTAGGCGAGATACAGGCACGCGGGCCCCAAATCATGAAAGGCTACTGGCAGCGCCCCGATGCCACTGCCGAAACCGTCAAAGACGGCTGGCTCTGCACCGGCGATATGGGCTTTATGCACCCCGACGGTTATTTCCAAATTGTCGACCGCAAAAAAGACATGATCCTGGTCTCTGGCTTCAATGTTTACCCCAATGAAATTGAAGACGTGCTGGCCCTCAACCCCAAGGTGCTGGAATCAGCGGCCATTGGCATCCCCGACGAAAAATCAGGTGAGGTGGTAAAGGTGTTTGTTGTGAAAAAAGACGCATCACTCACCGAATCGGAGGTGATAGCGCACTGCCGGGAGAATCTGACGGGGTATAAGGTGCCGAAGCAGGTGGTGTTCCGGGATGCGTTGCCGAAGACGAATGTGGGGAAGATATTGCGGCGGGAGCTTAGAGATGAGTGATGAGTGATGAGTGATGAGTTATGAGTGATGAGTGATGAGTTATGAATTATGAGTGATGAGTTTGCACGACATTTTGGATTTGATTTTGGGGTGGGTTTTCAGCACTTTGGGCGATTTAGAGCAAGATCCTAACACAGCTCCGCCCCCGCTTGTCATTTCGAGCCCTCAGGCGAGAAAACTACACAAGCCAAACTACGAACGCGCCATTTTGAATCCCAAATGAGTGACTTAAAAAAAGCCAATATTGACCTGTAACAACCAATAAACTGGCCAACCCGCTGTTTGTGATACTTTTTTGTATCGGATTACTTGTCTAGTTTTCTCGCCGGGGGCTCGAAATGGCAAACGGAGGTGGTCGCTGCCATAAAAGGTCTAGCCCACGAGAAGGTGCGGGATACCCCCCCTGCCGCACTGGAGGGCGGAGGCGGAAGCCGAAATCGTCAGCGCGGATGTGCCCATCGGTGTAGACTTGCTTTTTTATAACTTTTTCCAAACCTGAATTGTTGTAAGCGCGTTACTTGACAGGAAGCCCTAGCTTTGCGCCCCTATTGACGCATTTAATACTCCTTAGACAGGCATTACACACATGAAAGTCACCGAACACTTCAACAAATCAAAAGGCAAAACCCTCATCTCTTTCGAGGTGCTACCCCCGCTCAAAGGCGGTAGCATGCAGGCCATTTTCAATACCCTGGACTCTTTAATGGAGTTCAAGCCGCCTTTTGTGGATGTCACTTACCACCGGGAGGAGTTTTTGTACAAAAAACGCACGTCGGGTTATTATGAAAAAACCTCGATCCGTAAGCGCCCCGGCACCGTGGGCATCTGCGCGGCCATCATGCACCGCTATGGTGTGGATGCCGTACCACACCTGATCTGTGGTGGCTTCTCCGTGGAAGAGACAGAAAACGCGCTTATCGACCTCAATTTCCTGGGCATCCACAATGTGTTGGCGCTTCGCGGCGATGCACGGCAGTTTGAAGATAAGTTTATTCCCGAATCTGATGGCCACAAATTCGCCCTTGACTTGGTGCACCAAATTGCAGGCATGAACACGGGCAAGTACCTTGACCAAGAACTTACCAACGGCCAACCGAGCGAGTTTTGCATCGGCATCGCAGGATACCCGGAGAAACATTTTGAGTCGCCCAACATAAAATCGGACCTGCATTTCACCAAAGAAAAAGTGAAGGCGGGTGCCGACTACATCGTGACCCAGATGTTTTTCGACAACAAAAAATTCTTTGAATTTGTGGATGACTGCCGCGCTACTGGCATAGAAGTGCCCATTGTTCCCGGCTTAAAGCCGCTTACCAAACGCTACCAACTCAATTCCATCCCCCGAAAATTCTTTGTCAACATGCCCGAAGAGCTGGTTAAAGCCGTCATCAAAGCCAAAGACGATGAAGCCGTCAAGGAAATCGGCATCGAATGGGCCGTTGCGCAATGCAAGGAGCTTAAAGCCGCTGGCGTACCCTGCCTGCATTACTATACCATGGGGGATACGGAAACGGTGAAAAGGATAGCGGCAGCTATTTCTTAGTTATGAGTGATGAGTGATGAGTTATGAGTTATGAGTTATGAGTTATGAGTTATGAGTGATGAGTGGCACATCATTGGAGGATTGGTTTGGTGGTGGTTTTTCAGCACTAGAGCCACTAATCCTGGTAACCTTCCTGGCTCATTTCAAATACTCCCTTAATCCCAACGAATGCTCCCCCGCAAGCCCCGCAGGCTAATCCATCCCTCCACAGCAGCCGCGTTGCCCATAAGTTTGTCCCATCATTCACAATCAAACTTATGCCACAATGAAAAACCTACTCATTGCCCTGCTACTCGCCGCATCCTGTATAACCGCCTGCAAAAACGAAAACCCCTCTGAAGTAGCCCAAAAACGCGAGGAACTCGAATCCAAACGCGCCGAGCTAAAAGAAAACCAAGCGCTTGCCGCATTGGAAGACGAGCTGAAAAAAGTCAGCAAAGAAATCGACAACGCGGAAGTCAAAGGACAGGCTAAACCTTCAATATGAAAGCGTTAATCTCAATTCTCGTCTTCCTCCAAATACAAACACTTCACGCCATGGGCCATTACAAACCCGGCGATACACTGTACGTTTGGGCAATGTCAGGCCTTACCTTACGCGATGGCCCATCACTAAATACGGCAAAACTTGCCACTATCCCTTACGGAACAGCCCTGAAAGTGTGGAACTACAATGGTGCCCATCGGACAGTCGTTGTCGCGGTACCCGGCTATAAAGCAGGACAGGAATCAAACCCTGCAGTGGAGCTTGACGGTGATTTTGCTGAGGTCACTTTTAAAGGGTTAAAGGGGTATTTATTTGATGGCTATTTGTCGATTTTGCCGACATTCAAATATTACAAAACAGCTGATTCAGGAAGTCCCAATTTTGAAAACCTGGAAGAGTGGGCAACGCCTAGTTTTGGCCTATTACAAAAAACGCAAACAGGAACTTTTGAATATGGCATTGCTTCAACTTCGCAATCGATCTTTGGAAACGGAATTTTGATAAGCACCTGGATAGAAAAAGGCGGCCAAACACGCATTGTTTTGCCCAATATTTCAATGGAAGAAGCATTCCTGATCTTCAATTGCATGAATAATTATGAATGGCAAATTTTATCTCAAAACCAAGCCAACCTTGAAGGCTTTCGTTACGAAAAAACAAACATGGAAGCGTGGCTTTTCAGTACTGGCGCACTTGAAACTACAATAAGATACCTACCACATGAATACCTGGTCATTATTTCCGACTATTGTTCTTGTTAAGAGCATAAGAAATGCCTAGATTCTTGCCTGTTTTGCTGCTATTTGCGGCGCTTACCCTCCGCGCCCAGCCGCACACCTTCGTCGCCTATTCCCTGGCGCAAGGCCTCCCACAATCGCAGGTGTTCGCCACCATGCAGGACAGCCGTGGCTATATGTGGTTTGGCACCCAGGGCGGTGGGCTTTGCCGCTTTGACGGGCTTGATTTCCAAACCTATACCACAGAGGACGGCCTGCCATCTAACTATGTTTACACCCTTTTTGAAGATCCGGAGCATCGAATCTGGGTGGGCACCAATGCCGGATTGTGTTTTTTGAAAGGCAAGGTTTTTGAAAAGATACCTTGTGTAGAAGGTCGAGCGCTGCAAGTCCTGTCCATCTGCCAAACAGAAAAAGGTGCGATATGGCTTGGCACAGAACGCGGCATTTTTAGTTGTGACCCCATTGCCAAAACCTTGAAAAAGCTAGCGCTACCCACATTGCCGGATAAAACGGCAGTGTGGGCGCTGCTGCCAGGCAAAGATCGCCACGCGATACGCCGACCCGACCTGGGCCACTTGCATTCAACCCGACCCAAGCGGAAAAATCTGGATTGGCACTTCCAACAATGGTGTCGCTGTTTTTAATCCTGCCGATTCCACTTGGACACATACTACCGAACAACAAGGCTTTCCACACCAATACGTGCGTTCCATGGCTTGCGACAATACAGGTAATATCTGGGTCGGAACCTCCGGCGGCGGCGTGGTGAAGTTTCTCGAAGGCCAGGCATTCACCCATTTTGGTGCTTCGCGCGGACTCGCAGGCAACCGCGTGTACGCCCTGCAACGTGATAGCCGCGGGCGACTGCTCATGGCTGTGTCGCTGTTGGGATTGCAAGTGCTTGATTCGGCTGGCATTCAGCCTTTTGTACGCGACAGCGGATGGTTGTCGGGCATAAAAAGCCGCAGCATCGCCGAAGACAACTTTGGCCGAATTTGGGTAGGCACTGCCGGAAAAGGCCTGGTGGTTTTTGATTCTTCCGGAATGCTGGAAGTGCCGGGGCTACCAAGCACTACCATTCAAAAAATAGAGCCTGGCGTGCCCGGGGAAATGTGGGTCGCGACAACGGCAGGTGTTGCAAAGGTCAGTTATGGATCACCGCACAATTTTTTGCTGCAACGTTTTGGCAAAGAGGAAGGCCTGCGGGGCCTCATCATCAGTACTTTACACGTTGACCAGCAAGGGAGCGTGTGGTTTTCCGATCAAATCGGCCATTTCGCCCAACTCATGCGGGGCATCCTCAACAACTCCCGGCAGCCGTATATTTCCCTCAAAGAAGAAACAGATACCCTTGAACAGTACCTGCGCATCGAACAGTTTTGTCAGCAAAACAAATTTGAATTTACGATAAGCCTTCCCAAAAACATTGACCCTGAGGAGCTGGAAATTCCCCCGATGTTGCTGCAACCCTTTGTTGAGAATGCCGTGGTGCACGGTGTATCCCACTTGCGTTGGCCTGGGAAAATCGAGCTTACATTCAGCCTGGAAGCGGGGCTTCTGACCTGTAGTATTCGCGACAACGGCATTGGACGCGAAAAAGCCGCCCGGCTCCGCCAAGAGCGCAAACCTGGTCACCAATCGGTGGCCATACAGGTCACCCGAGAGCGTTTGGACGCCTTGAAAAATGGTGCTAATTATGAAGCCTTGCTTTTTGAAGACATAAAAGATACGGCGGGTGAGATCATTGGCACCGCAGTGCTGGTTCGGATTCCCTCAAAACTAAATTATTGATAAGACCATGTTTTTTTTAAGGTATCGTTAATTCTTGTTTGCAAAATATTGCGAACCCGTTAAAGTGCTTTTATGTTAGTGCTAAAGCGCCAACCTTTGCCGGGCGAAACAAATAACAAATCTACTAATTGACGAAGCATCCATGAAACAATTCCTGCTTTTTAGCCTCCCGCTGATCGCCCTGATATCTTCTTGTAGCCCAAGCATTAAATACAGTGTTGAAACGCCAAAAACCGCCCAATCAAGCGGCAAAAGCGGATCCATTAAAAAAAACGCTGCCATCCAGAGCCTTGGCGGAAAATGTTTTCAACAGTGCATTGCACCCGACCGCTACGAATCAGCCTTTGTTTCTTTACCAATCTACACTGGTACTGATGCCGATGCACCCGTTCGAATGGAGTCGCTTTTGGTATCGCCGCCCCAAAAAATTTGGGTAAAAAACAGCACCGGCCAAATTATGCTGGAACAAAAACCAGCTGCTTACAAAGCAGTGCGCGTGTTGGCAGACACGTTGTTTCATAGAGATTTTAGGATGACCAAATTTGAATACAAAAAGCTGGCAGCAAAAGCTGGTGCCCTGTGCGAAACGGAAGTCGTTTGCTCTGATGCACGTACCCCCAATCTTTTCCTGCAAGTAAGTGCTGCCCTTAAAACTTACGGTTACATGACCACCACTACCACCCAATGGGATGCGAAATTTTCGCAAGCCGTGCAGCAGTTTCAAAAAGACAGCAGCCTTCCCGTTGGGGATTTGAACCTGGAAACCTTGAAAATGCTGGGCATTTAACGAATGCGGAGTGTGGAGTGTGGAGTGCGGAATTGGCACGGCATTGCTTGTACTTTAGGCATCCTACTTCTGCACTTATGGTAGGCGTGAAGGCCTATTGCCCAGTCCCCTTAAACGACAATGTCGTTGACTTAATATCTAAACGATGTCTAACATAACTACCGATACCATCTATCATATTGTAACCCCCGAACTTTAGTCGGGGGCTAACACGATAAGGGTACATTGGTATTTCACCATAAGTGCCCAAGCCGTATGTCATACCTAACAAGCGATGAAGTGCCTATTCCACACTCCAAACCCCGCATTCCGAATTCCAAAATCCGCATTCCGAATTCCAAAATCCACTTTTGTCTGCTGCTTGTCACAATCTCCTTTCAGCGTAATTACAGTCTGTGTTAACTTCGCCGGAAACAAATCCGGTTATAATATGTACAAGACACTACTTGCCTTCGCGCTCCAGCTTGCCTTCTGTGCAAGCATTTTTTCCCAGCAACAATACTTTTCTGTAAAGTTCCCCGACGACCGTATGGTGGTCGGCTGTGGTGCCAGTGCTGATACCAGCGACGCGCCCATTATCACCTATTTCGCCAATTGCAACTTCAATGTTGGGGTTAGTGTCAAAGACCAAGTTTTCAACCTGAATGCCACCGGTGGTTGCAAAAAAGTCCTGCGCACCTGGCGATTGGTTTACTGGTGTGATTACGATCCAAACTGGCCGGGGCCAACCTACATACCCAATCCGGGCAGTACTGATGTTGGCCCAACGGTAATTGGGGATTCCCAGAACCACGGTTACCTGGAATACGTGCAGATCATCAAAGTGGCTGACAACCAGGCTCCTGTTTTCCTCAATTGCCCTGACACACCCATCCTTTTTTGTGATTACACCAACAACGACCCGGCACAATACGGCAACCGCTGCGAAGGTCCTGTAAACCTGAATGTTAAGGTTACCGACCGCTGCTCCAAGTCGGATATCACCATGACTTATTTGCTTTACCTCGATTTGGACGGCAATGGTACTATGGAGACTTTTCGAAGCAGCAGCGCACCCGGCGCCTGGCCAATAGAAACGACTGTCACGGCTGATACCCTTTCCGCTAAAATAAAACTCCCGCCTGGAGTTGGCCTACCGTACGGCACCCACAAGGTGGAATGGATCGCTAAAGACAACTGTGGCAACCAGTCTATTTGCAAATACGAATTCAGCGTAAAAGACTGCAAGGCGCCCACCGTCGTTTGCATCAATGGCTTGAGCGTCAACATTATGCCGACTGGTATGATTACTTTCTGGGCGACTGATTTCGTAAAATATGTGGAAGATAATTGCACCCCCAAAGATTTGCTCAAAATTGCCATCCGCAAATCAGGCACAGGCTCGGGCTTCCCGGCTTTCAATACTTCAGTAACCTTCGATTGCAATGAAATTGGTCAGCAGTTTGTTGAAATATGGGCGCAAGACGCTTGTGGCAATGCCGATTTCTGCGAAACGTATATCATTGTACAAGACAACATGGGCGCTTGCACACCACCGGGGCCTGTTTCTGGAAAAATTGCCACCGAAGAACAAACGGAACTCTCCAAAGTAAATGTGTTGCTGAAAAACAACCTAAAACCCACTGCGCCGCAGTTCAACGAAGCCAGCGACGCTCAGGGCAATTATTGGTTTGCGGGGGCTCCTGGTACCTGCAACTACTCAATCATCCCTACACTCGACACCTTGCCGCTCCTGGGCCTGAACACGATGGACGTACTGCTCACTGACTGGCATATTTCCGGCCAGCAAGTGTTGCCTTCGCCGTATAAAATCATCGCTGCGGATGTCAACCACGACGGCCAATTGAATACCAGCGACCTGAATGCCATGAACGACCTCATCGTTGGCGCCGCAACAAATTTCCCGAACAATAAGGCCTGGCGTTTTGTACCAACCAGCCACACATTCCCCAACCCATTAAATCCATTGGCAGCCCTTTTCCCGGAAAAAATCAGCACCACTTGTCCGGCACCTTCTGGTTTAAACAACCATTTTGTTGCCATAAAAACAGGCGACGTAGACGCCTCTGCAAACCTGACAACTTTTGCCGCTCCGGCAGACGATCGGGCTGATGGCGACAAAACCGTCAATTTCCGCGTTGTCAACCGACGCTTTGAAGCAGGCCAGGATGTGGTCGCCACCATCATTGCACCCGACCTAAGCACGATGCTGGGCTTTCAGTTCACTCTTTTTGCCAATCAGGATATGCTGGAGCTGCAATCCGTGGAATCCCTGTTGACACAACGTATGGCGGCATATCCAGCGCAGAACAATGTGGCAGTTAGTTGGTACACCAAGCCGGGGGAGAGTGCAGGCGAACGCCAGGTTATCACCTTGCATTACAAAGCGCTGCAACATGGCACCTTGAAGCAGTCGCTTAAATTTACTGCTACAGTAACAAAAGCGGAAGCGTATGATTTGAATCAGAAGCCGATGGGTATAAACCTGCAATTTGTGCATTCAGCTGTAGAGGTGAATACAACATACGCCAAACTGATGCCGATATCGCCCAACCCGACAACAGGGCCTGTGATGGCGCAGTTCTTTGTTCCAGAAAATGGCAACGTAAGCTTATCGCTTTCCGACTTGAACGGTGTGATTGTATCTGACCACAACGCATATTTTGAAGCGGGTTGGCATCAGGTAGAAATGCCCGTCGGAAATCGCGTTTCCGGGCTGTATTTCTTGCGTTTGCAGCGTGCGTCTGGTAGTGAGACACAGCGGGTAATGCTGCAAAGGTAAATAAGTGGGGTGTTTTTTGCACGTTTTATGTGCCATTCTGGAGTTTTCAGGGTGGCACAAATTTTTACTACAGAACCCAATGGGAGCTGGATTTGTCATTACTTATTCGTCAGGCCAATAAGTATAAACAAACACTGTAGCAAATAAACAATTCCACGCGAACGTTGCCATTTAACTAAATTTGCCCTTCAAGAAGTGACAAAACTCCGTTTTGTCGTTTATAATTTATCCCTTTCAAGTCTACTTTCTACAAACAAAACACTAAAAAAATGTTGAAAAAATCCCTCTTGGTGCTTTTGCTGATGCCCATACTTTTTGCCTGCACCAAAAATATCTTCACTGGCCGCAAGTCATTGAACATCATACCCGTACAAACCATCAATCAGATGAGTTTTGCGGAGTACAGGAGCTTTCTATCCGAAAACAAGCCTGTCTCCAGCGGCAAAGACATCGATCTAGTTCGCCGTGTAGGCAACGACATCAAATTGGCCACGGAGGTTTACTACAAGTCGAAGGGCAAACAAAGCGACCTGAAAAATTTCGCTTGGGAGTTCAACGTAGTAGACGACCCTGCCGTCAACGCATTTTGTATGCCTGGTGGTAAGGTAATCATATACACAGGTATTTTGAAAGTTACCCAAAACGAAGATGCCCTTGCCGTAGTAATGGGTCACGAGATCGCCCACGCGCTGGCGTATCACGGCAACGAGCGCATGAGTCAGGGTTTAGTCGCACAATTGGGGCTTACTTCCCTCGATTTGGCGCTTTCACAACAACCCGCTGCTACCCGCAACCTGTTGATGACAGCAGCTGGTGCAGGCACTCAATTGGGTGTTATGTTGCCTTTTAGCCGTAAACACGAATCCGAAGCCGACGAAATTGGCCTGTACCTCATGGCCATGGCGGGTTATAACCCTAATGAAGCAGCACCTTTTTGGGGCCGTATGAACAGTTCAGGCGGCAGTCGCCCACCAGCATTCCTAAGCACCCACCCTGATCCGGCTAAACGCAGCGCAACACTCAAATCGCTGGTGCCAAAGGCGCAGGCGTATGCGCGGCGGTATCCGGTGCCAGGGAGTTCGAAAAAGAGGAAGTAAGGCTAAAAGAAAAACCTCGTAGGTCTAAAACCTCAGAACCCTCCCCTAAAAACCTTGGTTTTTAGGGGAGGGTTCTGAGGTTTTAGACCTACGGGTTTAGGCCACTAGATCGCTTTTGAAGCAATAACGCCGCCCATAACCCGCGTTTCCAATATGTCACCAGACAAAACATCCGACGGGGAGGCTACGGCCTTCCCGTTTTTTGTTGTCAGGCTGAAGCCCCTGCGCAGCACATTGTCGGGGTGCAGCGCGCTACAGTAAGTTTCAATTTGCTCCAAAGCGCGGTATTGGTTGCGGAACAACTGTTGGGTAAGCAGCGGCAAGTTCTGCGTTGTATTGTCCAACTGAAATTGTGCCATGCTCAAGCGCTTCCGGGCTGCCCAGCGCATTTCGTTGATGCTTTGTTCGAGCTGCGTTGCATGGGATTTTACCAGGTTAACGGCAAAATATCGAACCTGTTCGGCTGCTTCCAACATATCCGCCTCAAACAACATGTTGTGTTGCAAGATAAATTCTGCCACAGCAGTCGGCGTTTTGAGTGTACGATTGGCGACCAAGTCGAGCACCGTTTCATCCACATCGTGGCCGATTCCTGCCAATACGGGCATCGGAAACCTGGCTACCGCAGCGCAGAGTTCCAGGCCGTCGAAAGAAGAAAGGTCGAGCCTGGAACCGCCGCCGCGGACGATGACCACGCAGTCAAACTTGTTGACTTGTGCCGCTATTTTTTCCAAAGCCGCCACGACCTCTTGTTCCGAATTTTTGCCTTGCACCGATGCGGCAAACAATGTCAAATCAAATGCGTAGCCAAAATTATTCTCCGTCAACTGCTGCCAAAAATCCTGTTTGCCCGCAGCCGTTTCTGAACTGATGAGGGCGATGCGTTGCAATACCAAGGGCAATTCCAGCAAACGGTTTTTATCAAACAAGTCTGCATCTTTCAATGCTTGCACGGTTTTTCTGCGCTGCAAATCCAGTTGCCCCAAGGTGAATGCCGGGTCTACGTCTTGGATGTTTAATTTCAGTCCGTAACGTTCGTGGAATTCCGGGCGCACTTGAATTTTCAGTTCCAGGCCCTCCCGTAAAACGGTCTGTAAAGCCATGCCATGACGGGAAAGCATCTGTCGAAATTCACCTGCCCAAATCACTGCTGAAGCCTGCGCCACAATATCCGCAACTTCCCCTTTTTGCACCAATTCAAGGTAATAATGCCCCTTAGCTCCGCTAATTTGGGCAACCTCCGCGGTGACCCACAACGGCTGCTGGAAGTTGAGGGCGATGACGCGGCGGATGTGTTCGTTGAGCTCGAAGAGAGAAACCATATTTCGAATGCGGATTTGGGCGTGCGGAGTGCGGAATATTGAGTACGGAATTCTGCCAGGTTTGGCAAAAACTGTTAATGGGCAAAAATAGAAGATTGCAGACCATTTCCTTGGCATTGATTTTATTTCACACCACGCCACAACGACACAACGTACAACATGCGTTTAGTCTTTGTATTGATCCTTGGACTAAGCGTTATTTACGTTGTGGCAGGAGAAGGCCATTAACATCAGAGACTGAAAGCACAAATGCAGCAACATCCTGTTTTGCTCTTTCCCTTTTTTACGTGGACGGATGCCTACAGCAGGACAACTCAAGGTAAGGCAGCGAAGGTCTCCTCCCGCCGAATGCACGCATTCCGCACTCCGCACTCCGCACTCCGCACTCACTTAATCCTCCCCGCAATCGCCTCCGCCGCTTCCCGCCCACTCTGCGCCGCCCCATTCATAAACCCAGCAAAATTACCCCCACAATGCTCGCCAGCGAAGAAAATATTGCCGACGGGCATTTGCTCCGCGCCACTGATGCTGGTGTACTGCCCTACCGTCGGGCACACGTAAGAGCCGAGGGTATGCGGCTGGGTGGGCCAGTCCATGCGCGCGACTTTGCCGTTGAAAGCAGCCGTGGCACCGGGGAATATCTGCTCCCAAAGCAGGAGGTACTTGTCTTTTTGTTCTTGTGGCGTGCCTTTGCCCACTTCCAGTCCGCCGGGGCCGCCGAACAGGATGGAAAGGCCCGCAGGGCCATTATCCGGCGTTTGCAACTGGGCGTTGTCCCAGCCGTTGGGCAGGCCGTTGTCGGAATAGCAAAGGCCCGTGTAGCCATTTTTGCGCCAAACATGGCTGTTCATGCCCAGCATCAGCTTGGCATTGGTGCCATAACCCAGGGTGTCGATGCACTTCCGTTTCACCTTGGGCATTTTGATTTTCATCTCCAACTTGCGAAGTACCGTGAACGGAATGGCTAGTATAACGTAATCAGCTATAACTGCTTCGCTTTTACCTGAAAAATGCAGCGCGTATTGCTGTCCCTGTGCGCGGATGGATTCCATGGGGCGGCCCATTTCAATATGGCTGGCGTATTTTTTTGCCAGGGCATCGGGGATGCTTTGGTTCCCGCCCAGTACTTTGTAGCGCTCGTCGCTTTCGCCAAATATTTCAAACTCGCCGTTGGGCGTTTCCGTGGAGATCAGCAGCAGCAGGTTGAGGCTTGATTGTACGCTGGGGGAAAGGCCGTACTCCGATTCGTAGGCGACTTCGATGAGGCGTTTGATCCAGCCCGTGGCACCAATGTTTTCTAAATATTGGGAAAGGCTGATGCGGTCGAGTTTTTTAATATACCAGGTACGAGTTTTAAAGGAAATTTCGCCACTAAGTTTTTCAATATCTGCCTGAATACTCCGCGCGAAACCCCGAAATGCTTCCACGACTTGTGCCAGGGTATAATGTTGCCCTTCAAAAAAGAACGCTTCTTTCGTAAGCTTGGTTTCGGATTCCTGGGCGCAATCGATCATTTTCAGGTCGAATTCTTCCGCCAAATCCCAGATATCCTTGTGGTTGGTATCCACGAATTCTCCGCCAAATTCCGTCCAGGTGCCTTCGCCCATCGCGCCTTTTACGGTAAACATACGTCCCCCGGTGCGGTTCGAGGATTCGTAAATGGTGGCATCCAAGCCCTGTTTTTTCAAGTGGTGTAGGGCATTCAATCCGGCGATACCACCGCCCACAATGGCGATTCGGGGCATGATGGCACGGCTGAAAAAGTTTTTCGCGCCGGGCAGCAAGAGCTGTGGCAAAGCAGCGCCGATAATGGTGGCTTTACCGGCATTTTCCAGGAATCGGCGGCGGGAGCGGCGGAATTCCTCGTCGCGCTGCACGATTTCAAGGGCATCGGTGTCGCGTTTCTCGGCGGCGAGCGCCATGCGGAATACTTTGCGGAGGGTGCTGAAAAGGGGCGTTTTCGATTGCTTTTTCATAAAGTTCTAAAGTTGTAATTTGATAATGAGGTAATTTGATAATTTGATAATTGCACAGCGTTGGTGCTTTTGCTAAGCTTGGGTGTTTCAGCACTTTAATCAAATACATAGCTTGCTGGGGCTGGAAATAATTTTAAATTAAAGCACAAACGATTGTTTTTCAGCAGCTTGGGTAAGGTTCTCAGAAAAATACTCTCCCAGCCGAGGATTCGTTCGCTTAGCTTTTTGGTTGCTGAACAAGGCGGACAGAGCAATTGGTTAAAATGCTGAAACACCAAGCTCAGCAAAAGCACCAACGCTGTGCATATTCATCACTCATCACTCATAACTCATCACTCATCACTTGGAGCACAATATTATCAATCAACCGCACATCTCCCGCAAATGCAGCGGTACAAGCGACGATAAAGTTACTGCTATTTTTATCTGAAATATTCAATAAAGTTACGCCGTCAACAATTTCAAAATACTCAGGGCGCAACCCGGCATTGGAGAGCTTTTGAAGGGCTTCTTGCTGGATTTCGCTCGCAGGCTGGCCCGCTGCCAGGGCCGTTTTTGCCCACTGCAAGGTCTGGTGGATCGCGGGAGCAGCATCGCGCATCTCTGCGCTCAAGCGCACATTCCGGCTGCTCATGGCCAATCCGTCTTCCTCTCGTACGGTTGGGCACATTATAAGTTCAACGTCCATGGAAAGCTGCCCAATCATGTCGCGTACAATACTAAGCTGCTGGTAATCTTTTTGGCCCATGTACAAGCGATGGGGTTTCACAATATCGAGCAAACGATGGACAACGGTGGCCATGCCCTTGAAATGTCCGGGGCGGAATTCGCCTTCCATCACTTTGTCAAGCTGCTTAAAATCGAGGTTGATGGTCAATTCTTCGCCTGGCGGATACACCTCCTCTACAGGGGGCATAAACAGTGCATCGCAACCAGCACTCACCAATAGCGCCGCGTCTTTTTCCGGGGTTCTGGGGTATTTTTCCAAGTCCTTGGGATCATTGAATTGCGTGGGATTGACAAAAATACTGGCGACCGCAACACAGCCATCGCGTTTGGCCATTCGAATGAGTTCGAGGTGCCCTTCGTGCAAAGCGCCCATGGTGGGCGCGAATCCGACAGGCGTTTTCTGGCTTGAAATCCAGCGCTGCAAGTCGGCAACTTTTTTAAAGATCAGCATCAATAAAGTGGGTTTTCAGTCGCAAATGTAGCCGTGTCGTACATTCTCCCGATAATTGCAGCGTGAAATCTTGATTTAATTGCTGGCATCTTATGAAATTTCTGTCCATACGCTCACTTTTTGCCCTTTTGGCCTGCGCCACCCTCTTTGTTTTTTGCGATAAAAACTCGTCAGTGAGCAGCTATAAAGCGCCTGCAAACGCCCTTTTTGAACAAATAGATGCAAAACAGTCGGGTATTACATTTGCCAACACGGTCACGGAAACCCAAGAGATGAATTACATGAATTTCAACTACCTCTACATGAGCGGTGGCGCTGGAGTGGGTGATTTCAACAACGATGGCTTGCCCGACGTGTATTTCGGTGCTACCATGGGCCCCAACAAACTCTACCTCAACAAAGGTGATTTTCAGTTTGAAGATGTTTCTGAAAAAGCAGGCATCACCGCGCCCGACGGCATCAAAACGGGTGTGACCATTGTGGACGTCAACAGCGATGGATGGCTCGATATTTACCAGTGCCGCACCGGGCCAAATCCGGAAACCAGGGGCGCATTGCTGTTTATCAACAATAAAAACGGCACGTTTACCGAAAAATCAGCGGAATTTGGGCTAGACATACACTGCTCCTCCACCCACGCCAATTTTTTCGATTACGACCTGGATGGCGATTTGGATATGTATTTGATCAATCACCCGACAGATTTTACGTCGACGACCAACATGCGCCTGCATGAAGTGAATGGAAAGGTGGTGCGCAATGTGGCTTCCATAGATGAATTCACCTCAGACAGGCTGTACCGCAACGATGACGGCAAATTCACCAACATGAGCAAGGCCGCGGGCATCGACAACTACGCCTTTGGCCTTAGTGTGACCACCCTCGATGCCAACCTCGACGGCTATCCCGACCTCTACATTGCCAATGACTACATTGAGCCAGACATCCTGTACATCAACAACAAAAACGGCACGTTTACCGACCATATCAACGACTATGTGCGGCATACATCAGCGGCATCCATGGGTGCCGACCTGGCCGACATCAACAATGACGGGCTACTCGATCTTTTTGTACTGGATATGGCCATGCCGACCACCTACAAATTCAAAACCAACGCCACGGCGATGGTGAATGAGCGCTATTACTCGCTCGTGGGTTATGGCTATGGCCATCAAATTGCCCGCAATATGATGCAGTTGAACAACGGCAACGGCACCTTCAGTGAAATCGGCTGCCTGTCTGGTGTGAATGCTACCGATTGGAGCTGGGCGCCCCTAATCGTGGATTTTGACAACGATGGCTGGAATGATATTTTCGTCTCCAATGGTTTTCGTACCGAGGTACAAAACCTTGATTTTGTCAATTTTGTGTACGACTCTACCCTCCGCGCCGATGGTGGCAAGCTCCGCGATACAATGGCGCATATCAAATCCGTGCCGCGCATTCCTGTCGCCAATTTCATGATGCGCAACAAGGGCGACCTGAGCTTTGAGGATGTTTCCGAAGCCTGGGGTTTTGGAGAAAAGACCTTTTCCAATTCTTCAGTGTATGCTGACTTTGACAATGATGGCGATCAGGATATAATCGTGATCCGCTCGAACGACCCCGCAGCGGTTTTCCGCAATAAATCAATGGAGAACAAGCTTGGCAATTACCTGCAAATAAAATTGGAAGGAACCGCCCAAAACCCAACAGGGGTAGGTTCGACTGTGCGCATGCAAGCCGCTGGCGCACAACAAGTGCATTACGCCAACCCGACACATGGCTTTATTTCCAGTTCAACCGATATTATTCAGTTTGGCTTGGGCCAAACGGCCGCTGCCGATCGTGTCCAAATTCAATGGCCCGATGGCAAGGTACAAAACCTGGAAAATGTCAAAGCCAACCAGCGCATTACTTTGAAATACAGTGATGCAGCGCCGGGGCCTTCTATTTTGAAATTGCCCGCTGTGGCTGATCCTATTTTTACAGAAATCAGCAGCAATCAATCAGGGCTGAATTTCAAACACATGGAGAACAAGTTCTTCGATTTCGACCGCGAGCGCCTGCTTCCGCGCAAGTATTCCAATCTGGGTCCGGCACTGGCTACAGGTGACATAAATGGTGACGGGCTCGACGACCTTTACATCGGTGGCGGCTTTGGCGCAAAACGCTATTTGTGTATTCAAACCGCTGCTGGGAAATTCATCCCCTCATCGAACCCCTTTGTGCTCGACAGCTTGCGCGAAGACGTAGGCGCTGTATTTTTTGATGCTGATGGCGATAAAGACTTGGATTTGTACATTGTGAGCGGAGGCAACGAACCCAAGGTAAACTCTGCTTACTATCAGGATCGGCTTTACCTAAATGATGGAAAAGGTAAAATGACGCTTGCTGCCGACCGCATTCCAACAGAGACCGAAAGCGGCAGTTGTGCCGTACCGTTCGATTACGACAAAGACGGCGATCTTGACCTTTTTGTGGGTGGCCGAACCGTACCGGGCAATTTTCCTAAAACCCCGTTCTCCTTCGTTTTTCAGAACAATGCCGGAAAATTCTCCAATGTAACAGCGCAGGTAGCACCGGAGTTCAGCGAAATCGGAATGGTCACCGCCATACTATTTGCCGACCTCGACAAAGACGGCACCGCAGAAATGTTGGTCACCGGCGAATGGATGGCCCTTGAAGTTTTCAAAAACAATGGTGGAAAATTTAGCCGCGCCACCGCCAGTTTTGGCCTCGATCAAATGACTGGCTGGTGGAACACGCTGGCAGCGGCCGACATCGACGGCGACGGCGACATCGACATTGTAGCGGGCAACGAAGGGCTGAACACCGATTACCGCGCTACCCCGGAAGCACCCATGCGGCTCTACGCCAAGGATTTCGATGCCAATGGCAGCATGGATCCATTGATGGGTTTTTATGAAAATGGGAAATGTTATCCCGTTGCGCTGCGCGACCCGATGATCAAGCAATTGCCCATTTTGAAAAAGAAATTTGTGCATTACGAAGCCTACGCCAAGGCTACCCTTGAAGACCTTTTTCCAATGGAAGTATTAAAAACGGGTATTGTGTTGGATGCCAAGGAACTGCGTACTTGTTATTTTGAAAACAACAACGGCAAGTTCACGGCAAAACCGCTCTCAAATGAAGCGCAGACTTTTCCTACAAAAACCATCATTGTCCAGGATTTTGACGGAAACGGCACGCTCGACCTGCTGCTCGCTGGCAACGACTACGGCATCGCGGTGGAAGTGAATCGCTACGACGCGGGCAACGGGGCTTTGATGCTCGGCGATGGCAAAGGCGGCTTTCGTTTTGTGCCAAATCGCGATTGCGGGTTCTGGGCATCTCGGGAAGTACGGCATATTGCGGAAATTCGGATGGCTGGCGGGAAGAAGGGGGTCGTGGTGGCGAATAATTTTAGTGAGCCGCAGGTGTTTGTGCAGAAGTGACCTCCCCCCTGCCTCCCTCCGAAGGGGGGCAGGGGGAGGCCAGCCAAGCCAATACACTAACACCAAATTCTACACATGCGCCAACAAAAGAACAAACCCACGCCTGACAACAGTCTCCAAGCCTGGCGCATCGCGTTGTGGCTGATCTTTTTTGGCGGCACCTTGTTCTTTTTGCCCTTTTGCCTCGACCGCTATTTGGCCCCGCGCTTCTTCTTTTTGTCGGGGGCATTGTTGGTTTCGCTTGTGCTGGTTTGGAAAGATTTGAAGGAAAAAGGAGATTGGAAATTGCGCGGATTTGACCTCATGTTACTGGGTTGGTATGGTTTGAATTTGGCTTCAGTTTCCTGGGCATTCAGCTGGTCGGAAGGCATTTTTTACGCACAAAAAACACTGCTGCTTTTTTTGGTGTATTGGCTTTCGAGGCAGGTTTTGCTGCGCGATGAAATGATGGTACGGCAGACGTTGCGGCAAATTTTTACGCTGAGTACCTGGGCGGTTTGTGGTATTATTGTGGTGCAGGTAGGCCTGGCTTTTAGGGAACATGGTCTGGACAATGAGCAATTGTACGACTTCGCTTCGGGTTTGTTTGGCAATAAAAGCCTCGCCACCGATTTCTTGTTTTTCCTGTTAATTTTCAATGTGCTGCTCTATAAGGAGCACCAGCGACGAAGCGATTTTTGGTTGGAGGCCGGCATCGTGGGCGTGTTGATATTATTGCTTCAAACCCGAACGGTATACCTGGCCCTTGCCGTTTGTGGGCTGCTGTACTGCCTGGGCCGCTCAGCCTTGGATACCGATTTCAGGAAATTATTTTTGAAACGGATATTGCCCGCGGGAACTGTTTTAGTGCTGCTGCTTATTGCATTTTTGGCGTTCAAAGGGCGTGGAAACTCCTTCGCGGAACGGCTCAACCCGAGCACATACCTGGAAAGTACCACAGCCAACGAACGCCGTTTTGTATGGTACAAAACTGATGAGCTCAACAAAGACCACTTCTGGCTTGGGGTCGGCAACGGGAGCTGGAAGTTTTGGTTCCCGTCCAAAAATATTGCGGGCGGTTATCGCTTGGAAGAGCAGAATGTGGTGTTCACGAGGGTACACAACGACTATTTAGAGGTGCGGGCGGAAATGGGCATCGTGGGTGTTATTTGGTTTTGCGCCTTGTTTGGCTTCGCGTTTTTGGCGGGCATTTGGAGTCTCTGGCGATTAAAGGCTACGACGGAAAAAGCGGCAAACAAAGCGCATGATCTGCTGGTATTGTCACTCGGTTTACTTGGTTATTGTATCATTCAGTTTTTTGATTTTCCGCGGGAACGTATAGAAATGCAAGTTTTTCTGGGCTTGTTTTTTGCCTGGATCATGTTTTGCAGCCGCGATAATTTACTTGGAAAATTTGGCCTTAGCAGCATTTCAAAACCTCTAATGATCCTGCTGTTTGGCCTGGGGCTTGCCTTTAACCTCATTATAGGCTGGTATCGCATCGTCGGTGAAAAGCACAACGTTGCGTTGCTTGATGCGCAAGCTGCAAAAGACTGGAAAACCTTGGCCGCAGAATCCGGCGCAGCAGAAAACACCTTTTACGAATATACGGATGTAGCCATTCCACTGGCTTGGCACGAAGGCATCGCCTGGTATCAATTGAATCAAATGGAAAAGGCTGTATCCGCTTTTGAAAAGGCATATCGGCTCAATCCTTGGAGTTTTCAGGTCATCAACAATTATGCTTCTGCCTTGGTGAAGCACCAACAATTCCGTGCATCAATTCCTTTGTACGAACAAGCGCTGCGCATCAACCCGAAATTCGATGATGGTAAGTTCAACCTCTCCTTTGTGTACTTGCAATTGGGCGATTTCTCCAAATCACTCGCATGGCTCGACAAGGTGGATACCATACCAAATCCAGGCAACGAGATAGACCGTCAAAAAAACATTCAGCTGAAATCAAAGCAGGCTGATTTCCGAAAAGCAGTTTATGAGAAAATGAAATAATTGCATTCCCCTCTCCAACCTTCCTATCTTGCGGCTGTTTCATTTTTTATTGAAATTACGAATCACTCCAAACGCCAACACCTTTCACCTATCTAAAAAATGTCACTAGACATCATCAAACAGCCCATAACTGACGAACTGGATACTTTTGAAGTTCGGTTTCGGGAGGCCGTGCGCAGCAACGTGCCACTGTTGGATAAGGTGACCTGGTACATTGTGCAGCGCAAAGGAAAGCAGGTGCGGCCCATGCTGGTGCTGTTGAGCGCGAAGCTGTTTGGCCCCATCAGCGAGGCATCCTACACGGCGGCTTCTCTGGTTGAACTGATTCACACTGCCACGCTGGTACACGACGATGTCGTGGACGATGCCAATGAACGCCGGGGCTTTTTCTCGATCAATGCTTTGTGGAAAAACAAAATTGCGGTGCTGGTAGGCGATTTTTTGCTCTCCCAGGCTTTGTTGATGTCGGTGAAAAACAAGCAATACCGCATGTTGGAAGTCATCAACACTGCGGTGCGCGAAATGGCGGAAGGCGAATTGATGCAGATGGAAAAAGCCCGCCGCCTCGACATCAAAGAGGAGGTTTATTTTGAAATTATCCGCCAAAAAACGGCTTCTCTGATTGCAGCTGCCTGCTGTGCGGGTGCCGTGAGTACCGCCAATGGTGATGCCGTCATCGAAGATAAAATGTGGCTATTCGGCGAAAAAACGGGCATGGCTTTCCAGATCCGCGACGACCTTTTTGATTTTGGCGACGATGATGTTGGCAAACCGCGCGGCATCGACATCAAGGAGAAAAAGATGACGCTTCCCCTTATTTACGCCTTGTCACATGCTACAAAACCCGATCGCCGCCGCATCATCAATATTGTAAAAAACGAAAGCCACAAAAGTGAAAAGGTAACCGAGGTGATCCAGTTTGTGCGCCAAAGCGGCGGCTTGGAATACGCCCGGGAGGCGATGTACCGCTATCGGCAGGAGGCTTTTGATATTTTGGATACGGCGCCGGATACGCCAGCGAGGCAGTCGCTGCGGGATTTGTTGGTGTTTGTTACGGAGCGGAAGCGGTAGATTCTCCTATACAAAAAACAGCCCAGCCCCTTGAACTGAGCTGAGCTGTTTGATAAAATATTATAGGCACGGTTAAAACCGGAACCCGATCCTGTACGATAAGAACAGTTGATTTGGATCAACTTTAAGCTTTGAAACCATGCGTGCATACCCACAATCAATTTCACCAAAAAGTTTCCAAAAGATCGGGTGTGAAACGGTCAAACCCAACATGCCGCCAAAATCTCTGTAATAATAGTAAAAGGCCCGAGGCTCTCGCCACCCTCCATCATCAAAATAGGTTATATGCCCTCCTTTAGAGCCTCTAATGCAGTAACTGATACCTGCTTTTAAATTTGCTGACAAGCCCCATTTAGAGATTTTGTAGCCAAAATACCCAGAAAGAATTTTGAAACTTCTGGATGTTATTGTATTATCTTCATAAAATGCAGGTTGAGGATCATTAAAGTATTTATAAGAAGTTCTAGCGTATGTAATGTTTAACAAAAATCTATTGTCAAAAATACGGGAATAACTTAGCGAAAAGTTCCTACCCTTAACAAACCTTGAGAGCTCCATGGATGTACTGTCAAAGAAATAACCAGCGTTAATGTAACCAAAACAAAGCTCGTTTTTAGGTGTTTTTTGGGCGTGGCTCAAAAATGTAACGCCCAATAATATGATGCTGAAAAGGGTTTTCATATCATTATATTTTAGAAAACTTTTTTGTGATCGTTTGATCTTCAAATTGAACTTTGACAAAATAGATTCCGTTGGACAATTTTGAAACGTCTATTAATGGACTTCTCGTTGATGTGACTATTTCTATCAAAGCTTCGCCTACAGAAGAAAGCACAGATATTATTTTAGGGCTTCCGCCCATGCAGGTTACTTTAATTTGATTTTGAGTTGGGTTAGGGGAGAGCGCCACCATTATTTTGGGATATTCAATGTTATTGATTTCTGATTTGCTTCTTTCCTCGCTCTCATTGCAAAGCCATTCGCAATTGTCAAAGACCTTTACAAAAATATTGGCGGTACCCCCCAATGAACATGTGACTGATATTACTTCCGTTGCCGGGAATCCTCCAGGAGGGTTGTAATTCCCAAAACCAGTTACGCTAAAGGTGTTTAACCCGGGGCCTGACGGAGTTCCTGTCCAAGTTGGCGGAATTGACCATGTAAAAGTGGCACCAAAAGGAGCATGTGCTGAATAGGTATAAGGGAAGCTAAATTGGCCAGAACAGAGAATTCTATCGCCATTTAGAGTTACGCAATTGCCAGAAAAAGCGAGCCCTACCCCCACAGCAGCCCAAGCATTTGTCGTTTGAACTTCTTCATTAGAACATGCACCAAAAAGAATACGTGCGGAAGCAATTGCTCCTAAACGTGATTGTGGATGATTGGCATTTGACCCCAAAAAATTGCAAAGGTTGTGGTATGCAATACGTGCTGCTTTGTCCATGCCAATCCCTTGAACAGTTACGCCGTTTTGCGTACCACCTTGGGAAAGCAGGTAAAACCAACGGTTTTGAACGCCAGAATTAATATGTACGCCGCACCGGTCATTTCCTGCCGGAGTCAGAGGGGGCAATCCACTTACAGGTATACACCCAACCGTGTTTATCCATAAAGGATCACTTATGTAGGTTGTGGGCTGAGGCCTGAAGCTTGCACCTGGAGTTTGCACATCCCTTATCACAAAACCCAAATCTTCCCCTATAGTCCAGTTAAAATTACCACCTCGAGCAAAACCTTCCACCATGACACCAAATATATCTGCAAAGGACTCGTCTAAAGCTCCAGGTTCTCCAGAATCTGCAAAGTTAGCTTCACTATAAGTGACACCATGTGTCAATTCATGCCCACCAATATCAAGGGAAGCATAGTTAATGCCAGCGGGAGCCCCATAAACATTAGAAGCGTCTGTAGTCCCAAATTCTATAAAATCAAAAATATTATCGGATAGCGATCTACGGTAAAGGGCAGTGTTTGGAATGGTTGAATTTCCAAAAACCTTTACCCTGGTATTGTTTTTGTTTTTTACCCCATTGCGTCCATATGTATCTTTGAAAAAATCCATCGAACGTGTAAAAACCCAATGCGCGCTTGTTACATTCACAGTCGGGGCATCCAAACCCCAAATATCATCATTATCGTAAACGTGTGATAAATTGACCCAGCCGTCAGATTCAGATCCGTTTCTGGTTTCAACATTCTTCCCGTTATCAGTGGCAAGCAGGTGGTGATGCCCGTGGAATATCCCTCCAGACCATTTCGTATCAATTATTTGTGACCCATCATACAAGGTGCCAGCCGGTCCATTTTCTCGGCTCATATTTCCCTCTTTCAACACTGCGCCAGAATTTGCGTCTATATAGATCACCTTTTGATTACTTGGATCGATGGCTATGATCTCAAATTTCCAAGCCAACCTGTAATTTGAAGTCTCAATAGAGCTCCCAGGCAAATTAGCAAGTACAATGGAGCCTGTTGGATAGTATGTGGCATTTGGATTTTCTGTTTCATCTTTTAATTCTTGTTCCCAAACTGGATCCTCCCACGCGTATTTGATTGCACCTACATGAGTCAATGCCACTCCAAGCGCCTGTTGGGCAGTAAAGGATGATTGGGCATTAAAGTTTAACCCTTCGATGATTTTTCCATTCATGAGGTAAACATAACAATCACATAAATGCTCGAAAAATTCACCACCCTCCACCTTTATATTTTTGTAATACTGTTGATAGCGGTTATGGGTACAACCTTGTGCATCCTTATCGGTTTCGAAAAGCAGCATATTATCATCTGGAGAAAGCCCGGCAGCAGTCTTATTTTGAGAAAAAAGCTCTCCTGCTTTTAAATCGGAAGAATTTTTGAAAAAAAGCCAGCCTTCAGGATCGCTATGATCGATACGTTGTTGGATAAATGCGTTGGCAGGGCTCAGTATTGTAGGCACTTGCTGAGCATGAGCTTTTTCGACAAAAAGAATCGAAATGCCAGTGAGTAAAAGCGCCATAAAAAGATTTGAAGGTTTCATAAAAAATCAGTTTTGGTGAATGAAAAAGGTATGCCCCAAAGGTGGGTGCATCTTTCCTTTCACTCAAAACGACAACTTCGGACAATTGTGGACAACTTTGGACAAGCGTCGACTTATTCAGGGTTTTCGCCCCCCCCCCCCCCGTTTCAAAAGGGGAGCCGTCGCATCTCAATCGATGAACAACCTCATTCCATACTTCAAAAGGCATGGGCTCACGGCCCCATTTAATATCAAGTGCCTTCATGTAACGATTTAAGGTTCTTGGGTGAATTTCTAGTTCTTTGGCTAAGGTTTTTCTGCTTTTGAAGGGTTTCATAGAAAGTAGTGTGTTAAGATGTCTATAGGCGGATTCACGTTTCAAAAATAAGGCAATTTCTTGAAATTCAAATAAGTCCTTACATAAATTTGACATCAAGGAGAAAAAAATGACTTTGCCCCTCATTTATGCCTTGTCACATGCTACAAAACCCGACCGGCGGCGCATCATCAATATTGTAAAAAATGAGAGCCATAAAAGTGAAAAGGTGACTGAGGTGATCCAGTTTGTGCGCCAAAGCGGTGGTCTGGAATACGCCCGGGAGGCAATGTACCGATACCGGCAGGAGGCTTTTGATATTTTGGATACGGCGCCGGATACGCCAGCGAGGCAGTCGCTGCGGGATTTGTTGGTGTTTGTTACGGAGCGGAAGCGGTAG
>Ga0335398_10001190_pt1 | contig 45684 bp, 85 predicted proteins | sample BON03_FD_205742 | JGI IMG/M metagenome (GOLD analysis project Ga0335398, IMG submission 205742) | Freshwater microbial communities from Lake Bonney liftoff mats and glacier meltwater in Antarctica - BON-03 (spades assembly) (version 2) | ecosystem: Environmental > Aquatic > Freshwater > Ice >... | reverse complement strand
TTTTTGCACCCAGACCAGTTCCTGTACCACAGCACTGACGATAATCACGCTGAATCCATCATGCAGGACAAGGCGTTAAGGCCATCACACTCCGATGTTATCGCTGGGGCCAGCGGAATCTATTTCTTCGGGGACAAAAAGGACACTGGTCATTGGGGTGAAAGCCACGTAATTGTGGCTAAACCCAATAAAGTCCTCAAAATCCACCCAAACATTGATAATTACCCAAAACTAGCCAGAATGCGACAACAGAACCAATTTGCGAACGATTGGAACGAGGACGGGTCTAGTCACAATGACACAATTGCAACATACAGAAACCTCCCTGACGACCTCAAATTCCCCCTAACCCAAGAGTCCGCCGACTCCGCTAGAGATGTATCAGAACACCTCCAAAAACGTGGCTTCCACGGGCACAGGGACAGCCTCCTCTCTAACAGCGACATAGTCATCTACAACCCAGAGGATCTTGATGTTGTAAGGCACCTCCACACAAATCAGGAAAAGCGCCCCCGTGCCCGCTAAAGACCACCTAAGTGACTATCAGTTCCGTTATCGCCCTACAGGGCCCCAAAACACTCGGGGGTACTCTAACAATAGTGGTGAGCCTGACTACAACCATGAGATTCATGTACGTCAAATGCCCTCTAAGGATGTAATCGCGTCAATGAAGTACCAAGAGCCAGATGGGGGCGTCCATCTTATTGATGTTGACACTGAGCACCAAGGTAGGGGCATCGCAACAGCAATGTGGAACAAGGGGCATGCAATAGCAAAAGCATCAAAAGGCAAGATCCCAGCCCCAATGCACCTAGAAGGTGGGCAGACTGATGAAGGTGAGGGGTGGAAGAGTTACGTTGGGAGTGCCCCAAAGGAGCACACCAAGTCAAGCACCCCTAGGCGTACTGATTACTCCACAGGGGCGGTAATCACACCATGGGGTGGTACATAAGTCGTACACACCCTGTGGACAACTGAACAAATAACTTGCAATCTGGCAAGTTATTTGTGTATACTGCATAACACAACCCTTACAAAAAGGAGAAGCAAATGATCAACAACCCTAAATGGCGGGTATTCCAAATTGGTCATGAGGTCATCTCCAACCATCAGTTCCACGAAACTGAAGAATGGGCGGTTGTCAAGCGCACGGCGAAAATGGTGGAGATGGCATATGGTTCATACCCAAGTCGGAGATTCAAGGTATTTGATGGCGATGAAGGCGAGTTTGTCAAACCGTTTGGGGTGCGTGGTACACACACGATAGAAGCGAAACACCCATTTAACCCAGAGGGGTAACTCCTACCTACCCTGTGGATAACTATTAGCGGACAGTAACAGGGGTCTATTGGGGGCGAAAAGTGGGTGTGTCCCCAATTTTTGGACTAGGTCTATTGGGCAGTGGTGGATTCCGTTATGGTGAGGCCCTCGTCTCCACCGTACCCTCAACCTCTACTTAAGGGTGGGGGGGTCTCAACCCTCACTTGAGAGTTTATCCACAGCCCCAACCCTAACCCTCAACCCTCGACCAATGGTTCATCCCTATACCCTGTGGATAAAGCCTCGATCAACCATCCAGATAGGGCGAATAAGCCTTACTGGTATTGGTGCTCGCACTGTAAGCCCCGTGGTGCGTCATTAACGCTCGATGTGACTCGTAGTGCCATATCCTATTCGCGCCTCTCTACGGGCTTCCTAGAGGCCAATCAGGCCAATATAGAGATAGGGCAGTAATCATTAGCGTATTCGAGGCTGTGCTGGCAGTGGTATGCCAAATAGCCAATGAATATGGCCTATTTGGTGGTCTATGGCGTGGTGAGTGCTGGGCTCTGGGGAGAGAGGTGAGCATTAGCACTAGTTCTGGTACTTCACGAGCAACTCGCAGGCCATCACGCCTCGATCACGCTCGATGACGCTCGAACACCGGCCATGGATTCTCAGTGGTTCTCGAAACACCGGTACGATAGTACCCATCCCCGACTCGACCAGATCACGCCTCGATCACAAGGTCTCCATCATCCATCCCTCTCTCTCCTAGACTCTCTCCGATGCTTAGGTGAGGGCGAAATAGAGTCTGGGCGATTAGTTAGGCAAAGAGAGCGTCAAGGATGCGCTGGCAGGTCGAGTCCTGATCGGAGTCGAACAGCGGTACTTCCTCGCCGTTTAGAGTCGCAGTGAGTATCTCGTTCTTGCGATTTATGATGGCGAGTAAATGAGAGTCTATCGTCGAGGCTTCATCGAGGTCTGCTCGCATGATGTGGGAGACACACTCACGGGTCTGCCCCTTGCGAAGCGTTCGAGCCTCGCACTGGACTAGATCAGCCGATGTCCATGGCAACTCGGCACTGATGTGATGTCGAGCAGATGTGAGTGTGAGCCCAACGCCCACGGCCTTGATGTTGCCGATCATGACCATTGCCTCACCGTTCTGGAACGCCTCGACCGCTGAGTGCTTTGCCTTGTCATTCATTCCACCGACCACCTTGGCAACCCCATAGTGTTCGAGCCCAGAAGCGTAGAGATCGGCAACCTCGGAGTGCCATGTCGTTATGAATACTTTCTCGCCCAGATCGAGCAGGCTCTTTGCGTAGGCGATTCCCATCTCTACCTTGCCGAGTCCTGCGATCTTGCGGAGTACACCTAGCCTTACGAGCATCTCAGCGTTGTCAAACCTTCGGGCGGATTCCTCACCTCGGCGGTCGAGGATGTACTGGCGAATATCATCGAGTGCGATCTGGTACTCACCTGCGAACTTTGCCGAGAGTTCACAAGCGATCTCGATACGCCCGTTGTTCGGGAGATCGAGCACCTCATCACGAGTCCTGCGAATCATGAAGGTTTGACACTTCTCGTGGAGTTCGAGCAAGTTCGCTGGTGACCTGCGAACACGACCTCGTGAGACACCACTGTAGGGCATGTAGCGAGTCATGAATGAAGCGTGACCACCGAAGTGACTCTGCCTGCCGAGCATCGTGATAATCGAGGCCAGATCAACGGGAGTATTCACTAATGGGGTGCCTGACATGAAGCAACGAATCGCACCATCTGGCAAGCCTGCGCACACCTTGTCGAGTGCCACTGATCGCCTCGACCTCTTGCTCTTGGCCTCGTGGAGTGCCTTAAAGTTGTGACACTCATCAACGACCACGCCAGAGATATTGCCAGTGAGCAAGTTCGCCCAACCAGATAGGCTCGCATCCCCGATCAACAGAATGTCAGAGTCTGGCAACGCTGTGATGCCTTGCTTCGAGGGGCGAGTACCTTCGAGCAGAGCCACCGATAGTTCGGGGGCGATTCGATGTAGTTCGACCATCCAGTTCTTGCGGAGTGTTGGTGGGCAAACGATCAAGAACTTGTCGAAGCCTGACTGAATCGTGGCGAGGGCGAGGCTCGCACCTTGGAATGTCTTACCGACTCCCATCTCATCCCCGATCAGCACACTGCGATGGGCGATGCCAAATACGACACCGTGGACTTGCTCATGGTCGAGTGTGATGCCACTGGTGATTATCGGATAGTTGATTTTCATGGTTTGCCCCTTTTCATTCGTTCCGTTCATCATATAGGCTTCCCGACCATTTAGGGCAACACTACAGACTATTTCTTTGGGCAAATAAAAGAGCCCCAGCACCAGAGGGTAGGTGCTGGGGCTCTTTATCTGGTTGGTTACTCGGATATCTTGGGCTCGCCTTGCTTTGGTGAAGTCTCGCATGAGTACCAATCAGTGCCGATCTCGATCACTAACTCAGTGACATCCCATCCCTCGACATGCCACGCTCGCCCGCAATCCTCACAGCGGTAGTCGCTATCCCACGGTGAGTCAATGTCAGGCTCTAGGTGGTTGCCGTTCTTATCGCAAGTGTAGAAGCCCTCGGTCTGTGGAATCTTGCGACATGCGCAAGATAGTTCCATGTGAGGGCTCAGTGTTGCCTTGGTCATGTCCTGTCTCCTTTGGTTAGTTTCCTATTCGTAACACTACAGACTATTTACCCAAACACAAGGGCAAATAAAAGAGCCCTCGACTCGACCAGTGGGGGCTGGGAATCGAGGGCTCGATCAAGGTGACTGCCCTATACAGTCGCCATCTTTGGGCTCGTGATCTCGAACAGTCGAGCAAGCGTGATCGTGTCCGCCTCTGCCTGATGGTTCGAGAGCAACTTGCCGTAGTTGCGATTCGTGCGGTTCTTGTCTGTGCCGGACATGTGCTGGGCATAGGTGGTGGTGGCCTGAATGACTCCCAAGGCTGTATTGCGCCATGGTGATACTCGGGCATCTGTGCGCCACATATTCTCCATCACTTCACGCTGTGGCAACATCTTGCCCTTCGAGCGATTGTCCTGAGCAAGTGTCTGCGCATCGAGCACGATTGGGAAGGTAACTTTGAGCAACTCAGAAAACTGGTTGTCAGTCACTGCCCAAGCGTTTAGACGCTCGATCTCTGCCATCAAGTCCTCGCCAGTCTGGAACACAACATCGAGTGCTTGACGGACTGACTCTAGACCCGTCATTGACTTGCCATAATGGCGGAAGGACACTTTTTGCCCAGCCTCTTGGTGAGCCATCGCCAGAGTGTTGTCACACACCACCGCCTGACAGACCCTCGCATACGATGTCTGGAGTGACCCATCGTGCGATGATGATGCCAGAATCGTTGGGCGAAACTCGAACCCTGTCGAGGTGACTAGGTTCTCTGGAACTGAGATCTGAACCCACGCTCGCCCAGACTTCTTGAGAAGCCCTGCCGAGTCAATGCCGATCTCTGAACTGCTGACAATCGCTTCGAGGTTCGAGAGTAGTGCCTCGTTGTACTGGTGGATTTGGTAGCGATCAGAGAACACTCCGAACACATTTCCATCAGTGCCGTGAATCACTGCCTTCTTGCCTTCGACCACCCTGTAGGAGATCGAGCCATCTGGGTTGATGTTCTGAACGAACACTGGCTTCTCAACGGCCTCGAAGTTAAACAGCCTGCGCCGTACATCCTCGACTGGGATGAACCCCTCGTAGGAGTTTGATTCTGTGCCTTGGTCTGATTTGCGCCAATGCCATGCGAGTCCACGCTTGAGCGTGTTCCCGATTAAAGTCATGGTGTTGAGCCATGAGGATGATTCTGCTGACATGTCCTTCTCCTTTTGCCTTTCGGCGTTGTTGGTCTTACATTCAGAACACTAATACCGCCGTGAACGAATAGCAACATCTATTTAGAGATTTGTTTGGGCGAACACTACAGACTTATTTGGCACAGCAAAGAGCCCCACCCACAATCAAGCGTCTGCTTGTGGATGGGGCTCTAGCCGACCACTCTTACCCAGTAACGGCACTCCCTTCTTTAGTGGTGGTCAGACCAATACTTCATCCCGACTAATCAGGCCAGTAGGCGTGTAGTGACCTTTCAGGCCAGTATCCCATCCGTCAAGGGTTGGGTTGGCGAGTGAGCGCATGATGTCGTAGAGATCATCTCTTGTCGCTGTGAACATCTCGACAACCTGATCTCCGATATGTATCTTGATCGTGCCACCACAGATTCCTTCGCCACCATTTAGTGACCACTCACTTACTACGCAACTGACATCACTGGCGGTTACTTGGTGGGCGGTAACTGACATCCTTACTTCACTTGTGCTCATGCTTTTCTCCTTTGGTTTGGTACTTAGAACACTACAGACTATTTGGGGAGTTCGGACACAAGTTCCCAAACAATCGCAGACAGTATGCCACTGTCCTCGTAGGTGAGGTTGTTGTTCTCACAGACATATTCCAGTACCCCCTCAACCGCCTCATCACGCTCATCACCGTTGTAACGCTTTGCTACAAGCATGATGTCCTTGATTAGGTCATTAACTCGATCAGTTACTAGTATTGTCATGTCTATCTCCCTTATTAGTTGTTCGGAACACTACAGACTATTTACCACATCATCAACCCAAATACAATGACGCACAATAACAAGGTTATTGGGATGGCGATCATTTCTGTTGCCCGAACATTAGAGCCCAGCATTGGGGATGGATTCCTGTCTTAATCTGCTCTCGCTCACCTCGTGACAAGGTTGGGTAGCACTCCTGAATGAGCCCACCTGCCGAGCGTAGGTTCTCGCCGTGTTCGGCATCCTCGAATGACATGACTACTTCCCCGATGTCACCACAGTGCCAACACTTCGGGGTCATCACGATGATCTGGTCACTCGTCATCATTGTCATCCTCATCATCCATGTCATCGTCATCCTCATCACCGAATCCGTACTCGTTGTCAATGTCTAGGAATACGATTGTGGCAGTAGCAACTCGACCACTGTCATCACGAGTGATGAACACTGGATAGAGCCCGTCACCGTGTCCAGTGCTAACAGACACTCCCAAGCCACCGCCTAGCCCACCAGCCAGTTTCTCGCCACATGTTGCCGAGGCTGAACCGTTGTAAGAGTACGGATAGGTGTTCATTCCAGTCCGACTCTGACTTGACTTCAGTTCTGCCGTGAAGGTTTCCACATCTTGCTTTATGAACTGCTCTACATAACACGGGTCTGTGAGCATGATGCTTCCGCTATCAACTGCGCAGAACCCAACTATTTCGTTTGTTCTCATTGTCTGTTCTCCCTTTTCATTGGTTGGTCTTACATTCAGAACACTACAGACTATTTATCGCATTAGCAACTATTCTTTTGTGATCTTGGATATCCATCTCCCTATTAAACTCCCACTCGGCGTTCTCTCGCACCTTACTGGCTAGGTGTACCGCCTCATCGGCCTGTAGTAGCGCCTTGTGTAAGCGCACCAGTTCACCCCCACGGACTTCTGTTCGCCTCAGTCGCTCGGCACTTACCCATTCATCCATGGGCATATCGCTGTAGCACTTTGCGCACATGGACTCCTCTACCTCGATGGTGCTCTCGCAAACAGCGCACTTGTCCTTCATGATCGCACACTCGGTGAGCACTTAAACAAGCCACCAGTCGGAACATCGTGGTGGGAGATGATTCCAATCAAGGCCGTACCTGACACTGCGTACCTCAGATGAAACTCCGAGTTAGGTGTGATGGCGTGTAAGAACTCTGCGCCATTACGAGCCTCGAATAAGAATGACTGTGTGCCTGACCAGAGTGGCAAGCCTTCGACATGCCACCACCCCGTAGTATGCGGAATCTGTTGTAGGACAGAATCAAGAATGTCCACTTGATCTGCCCAGCAACCGCCCCGACACTCACTCGGTTGGACAATATCTCCGTTATCATCCTCATCCCAGCAGTCACACTCACTGGAGAGTGTGTAGAAGTCGCCTTCTGGGAATCTGAGTTGTACTTCCTTTTCTTTCGTTGTCATGTCTATCTCCCTTTGTTGTTTGGTTAGAACACTACAGACTATTTATCAGTATTGCGCTTAAAGTTCTTGATTGTGTGAGAGCACTCCTCACACATCTTGTCTCCATTTTCCTCATCAGTGAACTCCCAACCACTGTCGGGGTGAATGTCTGAATCACACAGTTCACACTGCCCGATGCTTTCTTGTCGTGTGATCGGAACAATGTATGGGTTAGGTGATTGCTCGAATATTAAATACTCACGAGTCAGAGGGTCACGGGCTATTCCAGTAATCCACGCTTCACGAGTGGCGAGTACAGCATCTCCGAGTAACTCACTGATCTTGGATATCGCCTCAGTGGTTGGGCTTTGATACTCCTTCACCTCAACATCAGTAGTGACCTGAACAGTTACTCGGTAAGTGCTCATAGTGTCTCCGTCAGAATGTCGGTTAGCCCTAGGGCGAATGTATCTATCCCGTAGTAGTCCAGTATCAGTTCTTTGGCGATTATTATGGCCTGCTCGTGGTTGTTGGCATTGGTGATCGTGGTTGTGAGTGTCATGTAATCGCCCGTGAATGAGACTTCCCAAGTCTGGTCGGTGTCTTGCTCTGTTGTTGCCACAAGTTCCCCTGTTCCATCTGCTGTAAAGTAAGTACCCATTAGTCCGTGAACCCTGCGAAGTCGTCTGCTACGAGTGACAGCATCTTGCTGGTGATAAACATTTGCTGGAGAGCATCAGCGAGTGAACCAGTGGCAGTACCAGCATCTACTATCGGGTTGTCTATGTCATCAGAGAATCGAATGACACTAGCCATACCTGACTCATCAGTGAGGCAGATTAAACGAACACGCCTTCTATCGGGATGCTGTGACGGTGGGCAATCCTTGATCGAGTCAGCAGGACTCGCCCATCCCGATGTGAGAACCGCTACGCAATCAGACACTCGGCAAGCATCATGGACATTCGTGCTACCCAAGAGTTGGTAGATGTCTCCACCTTCTGCGATCTCTGAGAATGTAACTGATGGAACTTGTAGGTCATCATCCAGTTCCTCACAGACGCTGTAGATGATGTTATGTTCAGGCGCGAACACTCCCTCTAGACTGAACAAGTGGTGGACACCTTCCTCGAACCTTTGTGCTTTTTCTAGTAGGTCAATCATTTCGTTCCCCTTTCGTGGGAGTTGTTTTGTTGTTACGAGAGAAACACTACAGACTTCGGTAGGCAATAGCAAGCACTATTCCATATTTCTTTTTGACCAATAAACATAAGAGCCCCACAACCGTGATGGTCACGGCGGTGGGGCTTTATGCGAACAGCAGGACAAGTGAAAGGAGAATAAATAATGCCCTGCGTTCAGGCCTTGTGGCTACTTACCAACGAGATATTATGAAGTCGGTGAGTGCCTGTGAGACTATCTCTTTTTGGTACGGGTCTAAGAGAGTGCCTCGAATAGCCTCGGCAATCTCTGGGCGATGAAACGACAGAACACTCCAGTAGGTCTGTCCGTATCGCCATTCCTCGCCAAGTTTCGCGTAGGTTACATCCACCTTTGTGATGAACTCATCGTATGTCATCTGGCAACTGCTACCTGTCTCACCATGTCTAATAAGTTATGACCCGTAAACTTTAGAGACATTGTTGGAAGGTAAATGGCCTTAAATATTGGGCGAGATATAAATACGAATCCCTTGGTGTTCCTAGCAAACTCAAGCAACTGCGCATCAGTTGTTATCCCCCACATGAACAAGTCGTTTGTGGACTGGATGTAACTAATGTGTTCTTGCTTATTGGTTACATGTATCTCTAACTCTCCATCTACAACAATGGCGTAGTCTGGTGAGCCGATTAAGGCTAGTGTCCTGTTGGAGTGACTAACATGCCAGTAAGCACCAAGTTGCTCGATGTTCGGAGTGATGTTCCACCAAATAGTTGGAGTGCGCTCTACTGGGTTATTTATTGTGATATCTCCTGTGGACATTAAACACCTACTTCCTGTTCCTCTAGTTGTCGTATATCTAAGTACGCGATTAGTGAGTCCATTGGCTCAATGTGCTCTGGGTAGCACTCCTCTGCGAGTCTCTTAAACTCCGCAAAGGCAATCCTTTCAGAGACCGTACTGCGATCATGTTTGTACCTGTTAGAACCACCATCACCTCTATTCTCCACTCCAAACTGGATGACACCATCTAGGATGACTTGCCCAGCCCAACAGATTCCACCAGAGTGTTCCATCTCACTGGTCACTATGAACGAGTAGTCCTTTAACAACTCAGGCCGTGTCGGTGTGTACCACTTCATCTCATCAACGACATCCTCTAGAATGTCAGCGAACAGTTCCGCGTTTTCGTCGGACACTACAGGCTTTTCTGTTTCGTTAGTCATTAGAACACCCTGATTTCGTGTAGGTATTCATCGGTCACTGTTTCGTGTCCATCGTCTGCTGATGCCTCGTCAATGCCCCACGGAGTATCCATGTTACTGACATCTACATAGACCAGAGCCTTGCGTACTTCGGTGTCCTCTAGACGCTCAAAGACATCTTGTGCCTCATCGGAGTTCTCTGCCTCAACAAGGAATCCGTAGTTGATGTTCTTACTAGTGTGTACTAGGTATTGTTTCATTTCGTTGCCCCTTCCGATGTGGCGGTGAATACGCCTTGTGCGATATCCCACACCTTGGTGGCATCCATGAATCTACCCTCGGCGTACACGAAGTCTAAATGAGCAACACCAAACACCGTCATGGCTTCGTCAAGCACTTCCTGTGGTGGCCTTGCGTTCATCTTTGCTTCCCACTCTGCCTCTTGCTGGGCTTGTACGGTGCGTAGGTCATATCCGTTGTCCTCTAGAATCGCCCACACCCTATCCATACATTCGCCATCTGTGGCGTACTCGCCGTGTGTGGTCATCGCAAGAATGATGTCTTTAATCATCCCCTCGGTGTGCTTTGTTCGGGCGAGAATCTCTATGCTCGCTGATAGTTCTGTGTCAGTCATTTCATTTCTCCTTTTAATGTTGGTTACTTAATCTTATCTGCCCATCACGCTTCGATGGCCTTTATCGGCGCATTTCTTACAGTAGGTGTTGGCGAAGTAGCCGAGAGCATCTATATGCCCACACTTCGCTCGCCACACGACCTGCTCATCATCCTGAAAAACCGTCCTCTCTTGCTCGAACTCATCGGTCATTTCATTTCTCCTTTGGTTGATGGTGACACTACAAGCATTTTAGTCCGTTGGCAACTCGGGCGCGTCAATAAAGTCCTCAATGAGTTCATACATGTTGCTGTTGATGAAGTCGAACCCTTGTTCCTCATCGAATGACGCTACAGCCCTGTTCCAAACATCGTCTGGCATTGGCACTTCATGCGCATCCTCGTATGAACGGTCAAACAAGTCCTTATCCCACCACGATGCGCATATCTCTGCGTCTTGGTCGGGGTATGTCTTGAGCATCTCGATTACTTTGCTGACTTTCATTTGGTTCTCCTTCTATTTATGAATAGGTAGTTTCTAATCCATGCTTGCTTACACTGTGGCAGATTTCGTGGTAGTTACCGTAATAATATATACCGCCAGCATCGGTGTAATCAACTCGTATCTCGGAGTCAAGGTATATCTGTGTACCACATTCGTCACACTCATACCCAGAACATTCCGCACACCCCCAACCATCATCAACAGGAATACGATTGACAAACTTACCAGAGCCCATCGCTGTGGATTTACCACAGTGAGTACATGGGTCAGACACTTTCATGACACCCCATCCGTATGTCGTGCTTCCAAACTATTGACAATATCTTGGAGTAGCCCACGGTCATGCTCACTCAGCACCTGCGTATCGCACCACGCTTTATTGTCATTGGGCTCGTTCTCCCAGTCGGTTTCGATACAAACCGCGCATAGCCAGCCATCGGTCATGTCCTCACCATACCCAAAAGCAGGCACACGATTAACGAAGTTACCGCTTCCCATAACTGTGGACTCGCCACATTCTAAACACGGGTCTTTGGTATCTCCAGCAAACCTAGATGATGTCCTCATTTCATTTCTCCCTTTGTGTATGAATGTTCTGTGAGGGTACTCCACCCAAGATTATCCTCTGCCTTACCGCCCTCGGCTGTGGCATAGAATATGGCCTTGTCACCGAGAATGTAAAGGTACTCTGCCCAAGCGAAGTCTTTATCACTCTGTGTAAAGAACGCTTCGTTTCTTTCCATATCAGTGTGGGCGAATCCGTAGCCCTTGACATAGCCGAGGTCATCTCTGCCGTAGTGAACGCCATACTCAGCGTCAGGGTCAATGCTCGACCACGAATGGTTGAGGTGTAGTAGCACTGCGCGAACTTTCTCAACTCCGTCACGCAGAACAAGTGTGGTGAGATCGGGCAACTTACTGTCAGGATAACCATCCCAATGTGAATAGCGACCACGCCACCCATCTCCGTGTGGCTCTGCGATAATACATCTTGTGCTCATGTTGTGCTCTCCCTTTGTCGTTGTTGGTAGGAACACTACAGGCATTTCAGTGCCATAGCAACTATTCTTTTATTTCCCCCGAACGACCTCTTATGGCCTTGCCTAAGAACCCTCTTTGCCTTGCCAGCATGACTCTCTTTGCTGATGTACTGGGCGAGATAGCAAAGGCTTTGGCGATGCTCTTGATAGGTGAGTTCCCGTAGTTGTGTGCTTCTTTATATATGCGGGCAACTTCCATCAGGGTGTCGTCATCTAACTTTGCCCCACGATGCGCACCAGTCTGTGCTGTGTCGAGATCGGGCTTTGGCAGGACTAGTTCCTTTGCCCTCTTAATCAAGTTGATGATTGGTATCCTACGATAAAGTTCGATGTTGATTGGGGCGTTATCAACAGCATTGACACTAAATCCCGTACATAACACGTCATTACCTACTGTCTGGAGATTTATCCACACATCAAACTTCTTGTGGGAGACATAATCCTTCCATGACAGCCTCACTGGCATGGGGTCAGACACTACAGACTTTCTTGAGTAGTCGTCGTTCCAGTTCTGATGTTCCACCCCATATACCTTTGGTGTTGTTATCTAGCGCGTACTGTAAGCAACTTTGCTTAACTACACACATGTCACAATACTCCTCTACGACTTTATTTATCCACTTACCTTTGGTTGGGAAAAATATAGCAGTAGGTTCTCCGTAACAGTTTCCTCTTTTCATCCATGACGGGTTTTCAACTAGGATTTCTACAAAGGGATTGGTGGGTGTTTCTGGGCTGTTATCGGTTATTTTCTGTGACTGATTTTCCATTTGCTTCTCCTGTTAGTGGGTCAAAGATCTTATCCAATAGCCTGTCGTTCGCTATCTGTAGTTGTGTTTTTAGTAGGGCGATACGGAAGTGTAGGGCTTCCATTTCCTCGTGACGGCACGCTGAATCGGTGTTGTTATGTAACAACAACTGCTTTAGGTCGCAAAGACACCATGATGGCTGTTCGCTTCGAGCGTGTTCGATAGATACTGTAACTGGTTCAGTCATTACCGCCCCCATCTAGGCCTTCCTGATGTGCGGAGAATGAATCCACTATCCAACTCTTAACGGTAGCGGCGGTGCTCTCCAGAAGTCCGAGAGTGTTGGACATACGTTGCCCTGCTGGGGTCAAATAATAGAAGGTGTTGTCTCCATCCGTATCCACGCAGTTGGCGAGCACAACAAACTCGGTAAGGAACTCACCAGAGTCCTCTGAGATAATGTTGCCAATCCTGTCGCTAACAGATTCTGGGTCACCCATTACGGCTCACCAAGAACCCAAGTACTTGCCATGCGAACCAACCACTTAACCACACTGTTATTGCCATGATGAAAGTTACTGACAACCAGAATCCAATTCGGTTGGCTATTCTTTCTGCTTTGTTGATCTCTTTGTATTTCATTTCTTGTCTCCTTCATATTCGCATAGGTCAAAGTAATCGGCATTGACTCCTGCACCTCGACGGCTATAAGCAAGCCCACCATCAACAAAGATGCCTGTGCTTGAGTCTTGTGGACAGCCACATACCACCAAACTGTGACGAGATTTTGATTCTATAGTCGTATTGCAGGTACGGCAATGTGCGGCGTTACGAATGAGTCGTGGGCGTTTTGGTACTACAGGGTAAGGTGGATTCGGTTCTCCAAGTATCGCCTTGGCCGCAGTTTCTTTCCAGTCGGCTTCTCGGTACGGCTCACCGATGACGATCACTTCGTCTTTTATGGCTTCGGCTTGCAGGTTGCTAAACAGTTTGACGCCAACCAATTCTGACCGTAGCCGTTCCACTTCGTCGGCAAGAATGTTGGCATCACTTCCATAGCCACCCGACAGCCATTCCCGTGAACGGACACGGGAAATCGCATTGGCGATAGTATCCACTGGTGATTCAGGCAATCTGTAACCTGCCATGCTTTGTGAACCCTGACGGTCACGAAACTTTTCATTCATAGCGTGTTTCCTTGTGGGTTAGTGAATTTGTCTAGTGGGTTCACCCATTTCGTGCCATCGGGGAGTGTTGCGCCAGTGAAGTCAGCGCCATACAAGGTCGCACCTTCCAAGTTCGCACCAACCAAGTCCGCACCAACCAAGTTCGCACGACGCAAGTTCGCACGAGTCAAGTCCGCGTTAATCAAGTATGCGTAACGCAAGTCCGCGCCACGCAAGTTCGCGTTACGCAAGTCCGCGCCTGGGCTGATGTCGTACTCGACACCATTAATTGTTTGTTTCATTTGCTGTCTCCTGTCTGTAGGTCGCTAATAAAATCTTTCAATCGTTGAACTTTTGCTTGTAGCCGTTCCACTTCTGCCCCTAGCGTGTTGGTCATCTCTATCTGTTTAGTGAGTTCCACACGATGCCATTCCACCAACGCTTGTAGCCGTTCCATATGGTCGGCCCACCTGCGCAAATTCGCGGGTGTTTCCACGAGCGGTGCGACACTCTCCAGCGCATCAGCAAAACCGCGCATCTCGGCAACAATATCTACTGGTTCACTCATTGCTGTCTCCTGATTGTAGGTTTCTGCGGAATCTGTCTGTGACACTTGAAATCCGTTGGACATCACCTTTGAAATCATGTTTAACCAAAAAGTATTCGTCGGCATAACTAGCCCAATCAACCAGACATTCTAAAGCGTCTTGTGCCGTCGCTAAAAGAATCGTTTGGTCTGCTTGTAGCCGTTCCACTTCGCCCCTCAAATATTCGATATGCCCGTTAGCCATCGCTAGTTCGCCCTGTAGCAAATTGACATCCACCGTGTCGGTTTGCGACGCGATGCGACGTGCCTGTGATTTTGATACATTCATTCGCTGTCTCCCGATTGTTGGTCGTTTAGTCGTTTTAGGCCATCTGAGAACCACCAACCTTCTTGGTTTTGTTCCCTTCTAAAGTCGTCATAACCCTCATCATCCAACCAGTCGTCGTGATTGATGGGGCGTTTAGAATCGTCGTAGCGCACACGCCACTCCGTTCCAAACGTCTTTCCGCGCAATGCGTACCATGCGGCTTCTAGTACCCCGTCGCCCCACATGCGATTGTTCTGATAGATCTTGCGCAAAGTATAAAAGTTCATAGGCTCTTTGCTACTTCCCAGAAACCGAAGCAAGCGCCATCACCCTCAGAAGCGCCAAAGACACAGTCGGTTGGCGCAAGACTGTCGAGTAACTCAAATAGGTGGTCATGTAAAAGTGTCTCTTGCTCAGAATCTCGTTGTCCGTTGTCCTCGAACATACTGTTAAGAACATCTACCCACTCGATGACTACCCTGTTGTACATCTGGTGTCTTGTGTGTTCAAGCACACCAAGCATAGAACTTATTAAATCCTGAGTGCGCAAAGTTCCTTCACTAACCGTCTTGTTCACCCACTGGTTGTTTAGTGGTGTGATGCTGTCGTAGGTCACCTCAATCTCCCTTGTTAGGAGACCTACCATACACCTAACGGGTTGGCTTTGGCAACTCTATTCTGGGATTTCTTTTAACCCATATTCCAGTGGTCGAGCCCGCCATTGTCTAACAGGTACTTCGCCACCTTCAGGTTGCAGTCAAGTGTCAGCAGCAGAGCCAGATCGCCGCCGCAGACCTTCCGAGTCACTGTTTTCCAACTGCTGTTCACTTGGAGCAAACCAGAGTCATATGACCCGTTCTTGTTCAGCGCCCAGACCACGTTCCCCTGCTTGTCCCAGATGATGTTTATGGCCTTTATACGGCAACGACTTTCTCTGTAGGCAATGTAGGAGAAGGTGCGCACTGGCTCAAGGCCATAAGCCTTAAAAACTTGTTCAAAGGCTTGACAACGCTTAGGTTCCCCGTGACTTGGTTGATGTGCTGCTGCTGCTGCTGCTGGCACTCCTAGACTTAAAGCAACCACAGTAAATATCGTTGTTAATCTGAGCATATGTCTCCTTGAACTTAGAGGATATAAAGCAAAAGCCCCTTAAGGGATAAGGGGCGTGTGACCTTGCTAGAGCCACACCTCTATTATACCCCACATACCAAGATAAGCAACTCCTCAAGATCAGCCAAGTCCTTATTATCATGGGGGATCACGCTTATATTTATTTTATTATCTAGATTTGGCGCAAAATCATTACACGCATCACAGTCACAGCCTTGTCTTGATCTTTCCATAGTTCCATGTGGTGCTAGTTGGGCGAGCCCTTTATTCCTCTGCATTTGAAGTCTCTCCTGTGGTGCCAGCCCGCCCCATACTCCATACATTTCTTTTTTACCGAGATCTAAACAATAATCCCACACTGGGCAAACACTACAGACTTTCTTGGCTATCACATGATACTTTTCAGGAGTTGTGGAATCCATTGGTGGGTACCAAAGGTCTTGGGCTTTATTTCTACACAATGCTTTCTCGGCCCAAGGAAGGCTCTCCATTAGGAATTTTCCTCACGGTACAACACCAACGCAATGATTGCGTAGGATGCGAGATCCAGCAGGGAGTCCTCTATACCTTCGTTCTTGAGGGTGCTTCCTTTAGCGGCGTGTTGTAGGCGAATAACTTTGTCGTTGGCGCGAATAAGTGTGCCAATCCAACTGGCAACACCCCATTCCTGTGATGCCCGCACATTCGCTAGTGGGTCATCCGCACTTCCGTAATCTGAACCTTTTTTCTCATGAACGTTTGCTAGTTCTTCCAAGATGGAAAAGAACATTGGGTGGCCGTATCTCGCTGATGACATTAATCCTCGTTTAAAGTAGTGACCCAATCTTTTAGACTGCTTACCGAGGTAAATACTTGAAGTTCCAAACGCTCTGCTTCTACTACCTCTAACTTTGCTGTTGCTGACCTCTTATTGGGGTTAAACACAGCATTGCATCGACTTAGTATTTGCAGATTGTATTCCATCCAAAACTCCGTGGTGTGCTCATACGCCCCAGCCCACTGTGGTTGTGGGTTTGGGAGTATAGGTACACATACGCCAGTTGTATAGAGTTTGTTAGCAACCTTTATAACCTCATTGTAGTCTTGTGTTGAATCAGTGGTTGTGGTAGGGCTTGTGATGTACACATGAGGTAGGAGTAGGTGAGCAAGGGATCTAAGAAACTCCTTATTCGCGCCTTTCTTCTCAATATCTTCAGAGTAATTTCGTAAGTAAAATGCTCCCATTACTCTGACCTGTTCATAGTACTACGAGCAACCAGATAAGCGCAAATTAATACAACAATCCCCAACACTCTTAATGCCCAAATAACACCCATATTCATACCTACCTGTGGTTCGTCGTTCCCACGACCCTACTACAGATTTAGAAGGTGCTGCCCTGGGACACGGCGATCTGGAGACGATCAATTGTGCTGTGGAGGCGGGATATCTCAGCCTTTAAGTCACCACATTCCAACACGCTTGATGTCAATTCAGACACCAGTAAATCGCGGTGCTCGGTGATCTTCTCATTGGCACTAGTCAAATCACTAGCCAAGGACTGGTAGTATGCGACTTCAAAAGTTTCCATTACTATAAATGGTACCATGCTCGGCATAGGGTTGTCAAATCCCTTCATCTAGGTTAAGTACATCCATATACATGGAGTCTGATTGTCGCGGGCCTAGACCACCGCTAGGCAGTTGTCGGGCGCTATCGCCCACGTGCTGGCCGAAGAGCCTGCTAAGTACACCGCTACTGCTTCTGGCCTCAACGCTTAGTTTGACCATGTCTCTTGTGTCGCCTATGTCTTTAAACTTCTCGATCAGAGAGAACAGCCTCTCTATCTCACCAGATAACTCTGGGTCTAATCCTTGTCCTTCTAGTTCTTCAGCGAAGCGGGCGAATAAGATTCTGCTTGTTTGCATCTCCAACATAGCCCTCATTGCACCGAGCAACTGGTCTTTAGTTCTGATTTCTACAGGCAACTTAAAAGCGCAAGAAGAATCTTCCTTGAATGCAGGGCACCTAGCACTTAAATAGCAACTATTACATTGCCTTAAAAGGTCTCCTTTGTATGAGATTACGGGTACCTTTTCAATACCCATTTCGTCAGAATCCTCAGCACCAGCAAGCCTTTCAGCAAGTTGTGGGGTGAATTGCTCGATACCCATGACTGGTAGTAATACTCTTTCCCTTTCGTGCCGCATGTCTAGAGGGTTAATAGCAATTCCAAGGGGTGGCAAAGCCGCGTTTGGAACAATAGTCGAAATACCTAAATAGTTACTATTAAGCCCATTTTGAGATAGACCTATTTCTTCCTCATCGTCCACTTCCGAAGGCTCATAGACCCCAAAAGTTGTGCTCTCCCAAGCCCGCCACGACACGATTGCTAACTTGGCTACCTCAGCATTATCGTCTTGAATGATGGCATCGTAATCAATACCTAACCTTAAAATGTCAGCCCTATGCTTCTTCCTAGATGAGTCTTTTTGCTGGGCGGGGTACCTACGCAAGGCGTGACCATCCCATATCTGGGTCTCCCCATAACGGATAGCAGATGTCCAAGAACTAACGATTACTGAGTCCCAAGGGAGCGCCTCGATAATGTCAGGCTTAGATGACAGGCCAACTAGTTTGGCGTCCCACCGACTGACTAAATTCCTTATACGAGAGATGGTCTTCCCGTTTACGGCCTTATCACTTACCGCCGCCCTACCGTGCTTCTGGCATAGCCACGCCAGTCTTTCCATGTCATCTGCGTCATTCCAGAGAGGTACATATCGTTCATTTAGCCATGTTCCATCGTAGTCAGCGCGGCCAACAATATAGGTAAGTTGCTCATAATGCTGTCTGATGAAGGCGTCGTACCTGTTTACATCTTCATCTGTTTCTGATGTGTACAGGGCGATTTCCCCACCAGCAAACAGGGTAGTTAGGTCTAACTCTTTCTTTTTAGGGATTGGCAAATGGGTTAGGTTTATTGCAAAACGAGTAACCCCCGCAGATTGGAGTAAGGTTCTGTGGGACGACTTTTCGGCGTTAGCAAAGTAAACTTTCATTCGTCTTTTGGTGTCCCTCGGTACAAGGATTGAACATCAAGTTCTCGTGTTAATTCAGCCCAAACTTGTCTTTCTCTAGGCTTATCATTTCGCCATTCAGGTCGTACAAATTGTGGCAAGCACATTAGTATGCAAGCCACTGCGTCCTTCATCACTAGTGTTACTGTCTCTGGGTTTGTATCAACAAACCAGTCAATCTTTCCATACACCGCGTTTAAGTCTCTAACCTTATCCCGCATAGCCTCTGGGCCTTTCCCAGTGGTTGTGTAGACAGCGGCATGCTTAAATCCTTCTCTTTTTGCCCACGCTGAGAGTATCTCTTCGGATAAACCGTCATCCGCGAGGATGACCATTCTTCCAGAATACCTAGCGTATAAGGCTTCATAGAGTTTCTGTCCCTCTGGGATAGGCTGACGTGCTCCTGGGGCCATCGCCTGCTCCGTTTGGGCGTAGGCTAAGACATCAAAGGTGACAACTAACATCAGTCGTACATCCCTTTTATTGTGCGTACCTTATGGGTCACGTATGCCTGTACGGGGCAGTAATGACACAAGTACTGTCTTTTCTCTTTTGGGATACCTATCTTTGTCCCAATGGTCTTACTCTCGTGCTCGTAATCAATACACCCATTTTTGGGGTCACTATGTCTGTGGAAGCATTTGATAGCCTCAACCTTTAGGTCATCACGCATGTGACGGACTTCGACCTCATTCTTCATGAGTTCTTTTCTGATGCCAGTCTCTCCATCCATAGCATCATAAGTTGCCTGATCTAGGCGCATTATTTGTGAGAGGTGCGATTCTGGTCTTTGATCCTGCGCCCTTTGTAGGTGCATCTTGATGACTTCTTGGAGTTCCATGTCGTACTGGACATCCCCGTCATAATCTCGCATCTTCATCATTGTTGAGCAGTTGTGACAAACTAACAATCTAGGCATTTTGTGCTACTTTCCTTTGTGGGCCTTTACTTGCTTATTCCTTATGGTTTCTTTGGTTTTTCCAAGAACTCTTTAGTTATCCTGTGAAAAACTGGATCTTGGGCTATCTTCCAACGAACTTCATTATAGTCAGGATTTTGAACTCCGTGTGCTGTAAGACTTGGATGCCCAATATGCCCCAATTTGTGCCCCATGTCATGCACCTCAGGGTCACTCATTTGCAGCAGTATCCCATAGTGCCCCTCAGAGCGTAATCTTGCGTCTAACTCACCTTTAGCAGTTTCAACAACATTAGTAGGAGGGAGTCGTCTGGGGAAATGTGAAATAGGGGAGGGTGTCGGGGGTGAAGACTGAGAAGGGTGAGCAGCCCTCTGCTTCTCTTGCTTCTTCTGGCGAAACGCCTCCATGTCAACGAGTTCACCCATAAGGTGTTCCTTAAAGAGCGATTACGGGGTTTGCTACCTCAGCAAGCGGACTACGGGGTGTCACACCATATTGCCCTTGCAGGACCATGTTGCGGTGAATAGACGTGTTGTCTTCCACTACACCACCACGATCTGGGGTTAGGTTCTTAAACGAACCGTCAGTAATCCCTGCTCGTAGGTCTTTGTTCTGGGAACGTGAGTCATTTACAGCCATGTGTATATCCTAGCATGTTGCGGTTAATGGGAAATTATCTGCCTGGGCCAATTCTTAGTCTCTTATCAATGGTCTGAGTAACACCAGCACCAAGAGTAGGGGCTGGGTTGTTGTTACTGTTCATACCACCACTAGCCGAGGCTCCTGCCCCAATAGCATTTGCGGAGTTATTGGTTGCTGTTTGCGTTTGTTCAGACGCCCCACGAGCACCTTTTTGGGTCTGAGTGATGTTGCCTACGTTACTAGCGGGAACCCCTGCTGCTCTTCTTGCGGCATCTCCAGCGGCTCTTTTTACCTTTTGCTCGTCAGTACGTCCGGCTCGGGGTGCACGAGGTTTAGCAGGAGCAACGGGAGCGCCTACTTCTTGCTTTTGGGTGACATTACCAATATTACTGGCATCAACGCTCTGATTATCATACGCGCTCTGCTTGTCATCCCCAAAGTTGACGGTGATATTACGGCTGTTGTTACCCCCTGCTGAGTCGTCGTACTCCCCACTATCAGTACCACCACTAGAACGAGTACCACCACTAGAACGAGTACCACCACCACGGCCACCACTTTGTTGAAGACTTGACCAGTTACCACGACTGTTGAGTTCGTTACTCAACTGGTATGGGGCCATTCCAGTCATATATGCTAAGGGGCTTCTGTTTAACATATCTAATATACCCCCACCATGAGGATACGCAGGCGCAGAGAAGTCCTTACCACCAGCACCAGACGAGCCAGCGCTGAATTGGGGTGCTGAGGCGGCAGGTGCTTGCTGGCGAGGGTTACGGCCCGTGGTGTTGCTCAACGGGGTCATGCCCACGCCACCAAATCGGTTTGTCATACCCTAATTATACCCATAAACTTTGCATCGAGTATCTTCCAGAACCACTAAACTGATCGTCATTCATCTGTGCCCTTTGGAACATAACAGGAGCACCTGATATCCAAGAACGATAGGTCGGGGCGCTCCTATCAATGGATAAGATATCCATCACGCCTAACTCCTGCTTAATGAACCCACGTCTTTCAGGCATCAGTTGCTGAGGAACCACTGGGCGAATTTCCCTAATAGTCTTTGGGTCAGAGACGGCTGAATCGAGGGCGATGTCCACCAGCATCTCTTCGCGTGACTGCCACGGTCTGCGAGTGCGGTGGTTGTCAACCGTAGGCATTACTTCTTCTTCTTCCTCAAACCGTCATCTTTAGCGGCGCGTTTCTTTAGAGAGTCCACATCAGACATACTCTTGACGAAGGCTGTGTGCTTGTCATCTACATCTTTTGCGCCCCACACAGCAGCAGCATTGGGGTTGTCAGAGGGCACACGCTCTCCCCATCGTGATGGGTCTAAGTCGTCATTGGCTAACGGCCCAGCGATTACTTGTCCGCGATGATTAGTAGGCATTAAACGGGCATATTCTTGCTGCCGGTGCTCCATGCATACTTTTGCCCGCGATTGTAGGTGGCGGTGTACCCTTTGGGGGAGTTGAAAGAATGTGAATCTGTTTCTCCACCACCAGTGCTTTCGGCAGAAAACATATGAGTGTCTCCTACATTTCCCAAATATGTTCCGCTTGAAACACCACCAGAATTAGATGGGTTTGGTCTCCCAACCTGACGGTTTGGATGATTACGGGTGTCTTTTCCTCTAGCCATTATGATTGCTCCTTAGGGTTAAACTCTTCATTCAGTTTATCAGAGTGGGCCCTTGCTTCCCATTCTCTTTCATAGGGCGAAATAGATGGCTGTTCGCGGTATGTGCCATCCGCCTTACTCCCCACACGGTTCATAAAGCGCACCGTCCATTGACTCCCAGACTCTTTGGACTCTGTGAAATCTCTAAAGTGGAGTTTGCTACCTACTCTTGGGCGAATAGTATTATGCTGCTCAACCGTGTCTGCGATCCGAACGTGATAGTACCGCCCAGCACCGCGCTTATCAGTCACGAGTCTCTCGATCTAAGAATCCAGAGTTCTCTCTTAAGTTATTGAACCCGCCGTCATCCTCTTTTACGTTCGTGTGATTACAGTTACCGTCGTCGCATGATACAAGGCTGGCTCCTGCGGTTTCTGCTTCGGAGCGACGAAACTCTAGGTTTCTCTTGCCCAGCGCGAAAAACGGCCCATGCTGATTGCCAGACTTCATCTCCCAATGGAATGGAATCATGTTTAGACCAGAGCGAACACCAGACTCATCAATTGTGTGAACACCCTTGTCCGAGAGGTCGATTACTTCTTCTCCAGAGCCCATTACGGCTACTTGTTTCCCGAAGGAGGTTTACGTGTGAGGTCCGCAGGGGCCATTGGGGTAGGGACGAATTTAGCAGGAGCACCAGCGGCAGGAGCACCAGCCTTGTTTGTGCTACGAGCAGCACCACCAGCATTATCTGCTCGCGGGTGAGACCTCTTCACAGCGTTCCCGCCCGTAGACATCACATTGTCATCCGCGTTGTCTGAAAAGGCGTTCCCGCCCGTAGACATCACAGATGGCCTGTTACCACCACCGCTGTAGGTGTTATTACTACCCATACCAGCGTTGGCTCGGGAGCCTGCACCTATAGCATTAGCGGAATTATTGGTGGCAGTTTGCCTTCCACTTCCTTTTTGCGTGATGTTCCCTACATTAGTAGCGTAGACATCTCCAGTGTTAGTACCTGCAAAGGAGTCAGCCCTACTTGGTGGGGCCCATGGTGCGGCAGTAGGTGGGGGCGAAGCACTAACACGCCCCGTGCCTCGTGGTGTAGATACCGAAGGTCCAACACGGGTTCTATCTTCGCCACTTGGGGCGGATGGTGATGGTGGGGGTGCTGTACCACCACCTGCTGGGGAAGACCTCGTAGTTGGGGATTCAGGCTCGTCTGGGTAGTCAGCATCCCTGTTGTCCTTGACATAGTCATAGGGCTTAGGAGAATCTGGGGCTTTACTTGGGTCGAATGCACGAGTAGTACCTGGCTTGTCCCTGCCTGCTTTCTTGTCCCATGCCGCATCTTTTGCATCTTCGCTAGAGCCATATGTTGGAAGCGATTTTCCAGACTTATCAGTGCTGGTCATGTATGGGCCACCACCTTTATTGGCCGCAATTTCTTTGGCCCTAGCCTGTGCATCCGTTGGAATGTTAGAAGCCTTCTTAGGTGCTGCTGGTGCAGCCTCAGCCGCTGGTGCTACCTCTGGTGCTACCTCAGTACTACCAGCATCCTCTTTAGGTGCTTTAGCAGCGTTCATGCGCTCTACTGTTTTGGCCGCTTGTGAACTTGGGCCAGAATCACCCTTCTCGTTAGAAGGCTCTATAGAAGCGGCAGCAGCCTTGATACGCGCAGTAGCAGCAGTAGCAGCATCTGGTGCTTTAGGTGCTGGGATAGTGTCCTTGGCATAACGATTGTCGTACTTCGTAGGGCCACTTGATTCAGGCTTGCCACGTTCTTTCAGGTCTTCAGCAATCACGGCTGGGGTTGCCTTGGTCTCTTTCTTTGCTTTCCTGGATGCTTTAGACACTGGGGCTGCTCCTTGCGTGGTTGGGGTTGCTTCTACGGGGGCACTTGCGGTACCGTCTGGTGTACGCCATTTACCCGATTTGATGAATCCTTGCTTAAGTTTCTCATTATGTTCCATGGCATCGTTGCTAAATGGTTCATTCGAACTTTTGCCTGTTGCTGCTTTAGCAGATGCTAGAGCAACGCCAAATTGGTCACCCTCCTCGGGGAGGTTATACCTTCCTGGGAGGTCCCCACTTACGATTTCTCCATAACCCTTGCCATACTTTTCCTTTGTTTTACCCAGCAAGTACCTCTTTGGCTTCTTTGCCGCGTCTTTTTGGCTTTGTGAAGGTATATCGTCACCATCTCTAGTTACTCTAGCCATTAGTTATCTCCAACTTGGACGAAGAGATTGAAGTTGGGCGCGGCGCTCTGCGTCAATGAACTCTTTGTTCTGCTTTTCGGCAGTACGCGGTATACCTTTGGGGCCAACTTTTCCATCATTAGTCAATTGTACAGGAATTGCACCAGGTGGTGCAAACTTCTTTCCTTCTTTTTCGTACACGATACCAGTCCAAAGGTTGAACTCTTCTGGCCAAACATAATCTCCTGGATTTACTCGTTCTCCCTTGTGTACCCCCCTGGAGTATTGGCGCTGATTACTTCGGTTTAGTGTGCCTAAGATCTTGTCCTGTCGGCGGTTAGACGACATCGTACCGAGGTATCCATCTGGATACGTTGTGTCTGCCATGGTTCCACGCCCAGACAACCGCTGATCCTTGTTGTTGCGGAAGATTGGCTCTGGCCCGAACATGGGCTGTGTACCAGCACCAGGTGGCTCACTTGGGCTACTCCAGTTGGCGAATGCCTGCTTAGACATTACCGATTACCAGCAATAGAAGGATTGGCCGTTGTCATAAAACCACCAGCAGCACCTGACACAGATGTGATGGGGCGTGGCTTCGCCTTCGGCTTTGGCTTTGGCTTAATACTTTTTGCGGGGGGGTTTACTTTGGTTCCCATAGAGCCTTAGTTTATCATCTGCGGGCGGCTTCTTGTTTCCCCATTCACGGAATGGTTCCTTGGAGTCATCACCGTTACCACCAGTCATGGTTTTCTTTGGTGGTAAAGGTGGTTTCTTCCCACCAGCGCCACCAGATGTCTTAGTTTTGTACGGGCGATCTACCATATCAAGGGCTTTCGCTGGGGACATCATTTTGGTGCGCTTAGTGTTTTGTTTATGGAATCCTTCCACGTCGGATCCATCCTTGAGTCAAGAACAACTGTGATCTTTCCTCGCCCAGTTGGTCGCTTAGTACCATGTTGTGGGGTTGGATCAGAATCTATGGAACCTGTGTAACCTAGATCAGGGTCAGACTTGGCCCAGTCGTAAGGTTGGGCGTCACTTACATTAGAGGGTTTAGATGGATTATGCGCTCTATCTATTTTCTCGCGGCGTTTTCTACCCTTGTACTCCTCCATGGAGATTACGTTGTCGGGGATACGTTTACGAATGAAACCCATGGTTAGTAATCCGAAGTCCTCGGACCATCATACTCAGGACCATCATCACGATTAGAGTATTGCCCAGTGTCCACTTCCTTCTGAGCCCTACGAGCCCTACTCACCTTAGAGAAAGGATGGTCATCTGGAGAATCATTCATTGCTTCAACTTCGTCTTGTCTAGATGGCACAGTATTCTTAAAGTCGTGATCTTCTGGATTGAACCCACGTGGGTTATACTTTTCTGCTTCTGCCCAACTCTCAACCTCTACGTAAGTGTTAGCGTGGGGACCAGCAATTGGGACACCTCTATGGTTCTTTGGCATTATTTACTCCTCTTGCGTAGGGCATTGAGATCTGAATCATCCTTGTTTTTGACCTTTTTGATTGGGGCATCATCTGTACCAAATTTCTTACGCAGTTCATCGAGGTTTGGACTACGCCATTGTACCTCAGTGTCGTTAGCATAAGGTCCCGCTATTGGGGCACCTCTATGATTATGTGGCACGATTACCTACCTTTGGACAGGTTTGAAACTGATGGCCGAAATTGACTCACCATTCTCCCCAACTATATCATCAAAGCCAATTATGTAACAAAGATCAATGCCCCGTGGGGCGACAAAACCACGGGCGATAGCACAAGCCTTCGTAGCCTGATTAACCGCAGAAGCGCCAATCGCTCTTACCTTTGGGTAATGCCCCGCGACAATAGACCTAGCAAGGATGGAACCCACACTCTGGGGGTTGCTACTTCCGCTTACCTTCAGGACATCTTCGACTTTGGAATGAAGTTCTGTGGCCATTTTGACTCCTTGTTGTTGTAAATACAATAGTCAATGGTATCACCTACTTAAACTGTGCATCCTGAAGCAAAAGCACCATATCTGAGAGCCTCATCACTGCATAACTGTCTCCTAAAGCCTTGGCTCCTTTCCCAGGGCGCTTTACTACGAGCAGTGGAACACCAAGCGGTCCTAATCTCTCAGCCTGTTCTACGGTGGCGTTTAACCACCCACTAAAGTCGAATGACTTCTGGTTCTTACATTGGATAGCCACCTCGGCAAGTGTGGTGCGTTGAACAACGCCGTGGATGTCTCCAGAGTCCGCAGCACCCGCTAAGGCTGTTCTACGAGCGTGGGGGAAGCCTTGTTCCTTTAGCCAACCTACGATGGCGGTCTCGAATGACGTGCCTTTACTTTTATGCTTGTTCCCCATCACGAGCCTCCTGTAGTTCGTAGTACTCCAGGACATTGCAAATTTGGTAGAGAAATGAAGGGACAAATTCAACGTGAACCCGTCCCTTGCCTTCCTTAATGGTGTCTGTCAGTAACCTAAGTGTCTGGCTGAGTGTCATCTCGTCGTCCATGTTACGCCCCAAACCTATGGGTACGGTGGTCCATTGGCGCAAGACTAATCCTTCTGCTCAGTTCACGAGAGACAACTTGGGCGCTTCTTTCACACCTGTCAAACACTGCGTCTACCAACTTTCTGTAGGCGCGGCGCTCTAGGTGAACCATAACTTGCTCGGTTACTCGTGGGTCTACATCTCTCTTAGCCTTAGCCACTGTGACCAAGTCACCCTTAGCCTTGTCACCCCACTGCTCGATGAGTACACAAGACTCTAGGTGTTCCAAGATGTTACGCTCACGCTCCTCATCAATCTCTGCACCCACTAGTTGCATCTTGGCGTAAATTAACCATGCCATGAACTCTGTGTACAAATCCATCAAGTCAGCGTCGTGTAACTCTCCGATTTGTAGTGGGAGGTCGGGAAGTATCCCCTTCGGCCTCTTCGGAAGCGGGAACCTCTCCAAAAACCGTTCCATCTCCGTGCCATGTGTCTCCGTTATACTCATCTGTCCTCCAGCATGTTTCTTTATATGGGCAATACTTACAACCAGAACTTGTGGGCTTCTCCGCCCACATTGGCCGCATCGGTGGTATCTCTTTCTCTAAGGATAATAGAAGCCTCCTACAGTTGTCAAGTATTGGTTGAACTAAATCTTTGTTGAACCGCAAGGAGAACTCCTTCACGTCTTGCGTTGGTTTCCACTCATACAGATATACAATCTCGTGGATACCAGTGCAGTACATGTACAACAGCCCTTGTTTTATGTGACTAGGGAAGGGTTGCCTAATCTTCTTCCACAACCCGTCTAAAGTTAGTTCCTTCTTTTCGTAGGCCTTAGCCAAATCTGGTGCCTCAAACCTAATTGTACCCAGTCCCACGGACTTGATCTCAATGAGGGCCTTACCTTGTGCATCGGAGATGATCCCATCAGCGTGTCCAAGGATGTGGTGCTCTTCGTTGCTTAAGGGCACTTCCTTGTATTTAGGGTGGGGTGACCCACACGACGGACAGTTGTGCGGGGCGATTGCCCACCACTTGTGCTTACATACATCACTAGCACAGAGCCAGTTACCCTCTAGAACTCCAGCGTTGTGCAACCACCTCTGCCACTTGGCATGGATGTAGTGGCCCTCTTCAAAAATATTAAGCCTCGTGAATGAAAAGGATTCAGCATCTTTAGGCTTGTCTTTTATTGTGTACCAAGTGGCTCTAGGGCACCAATCACGCTTGGCTAAGTCACTGGGGTGTAAGTGCTTAGTGTCTCTACCGCTGTCTCTGTTCTCTTTGTCTTTAAGTATCTGTAAGGATACGGCGGGCAAAATACGCCCTTGCATCATAAGCAACTTTTTGTAATCGTTGTAATCACCCATGCTGTCCCCTGTATTTATTCCTAGCGTAGGCTCGCCTGTTATGGATTAGTTCCATTTGTGCATCATAGTACTCTCGTGCGCGAGTTGGGTCAATTAGCCTGTTTTTATGGTAGTTATTGGCGAGTTTTAGACTTCTCTGTATCTGGTCACTGTTCACTTGTCATCTCCAAGAAGTCATCTTCGTGCAACACTACATACTTTTTATTGCCGATATCGAACTGTAGGAGGGGAATCCTATCCTCAAGTATTGCTCTTTCCCTCAGTTCTGCGAGGTCTTTTACCTTTATGGTTATCTGCGTTTTCCCAATCGTAAGTTTGTTTTCGACCAGAAACTCTTTACTGCGGACATCGTTCTTACGAAGCCAACCACTACCAGAGCCAGCGTTACGACTACCCTTATATGTATCAGCGGCTCTTTTCTCTTGCTTAACTGATTTCTTAAGTATTCGTTTTTTATAGTCACGTGGTTCTCCTCCTAGGATTGTCACCTAGACACACCATAATGTGTCTCAACTTGAGCGATCAATTTACGTTGAAGGTCCATGTCTTCTCTAAATGCTTCCAGCATCTTTTCCTTACCCTGCCAACGGCCTTCTCCGTATGAGTAATATGCTCCTGCTCTGGTTATCACCTCTATGGCAACTCCAATATTAAGCATGTCTTTCAACGTATCGAAGTTTCCTTTCTTGAACCCCTGAACGTCGGCAAAGTAGAAGTCAATGATGGCGGATTGATTCGGCCTGTGTGTTTTATTCTTTAGGGTGCGTGCTTTGATGGTTTGGCCAACGACTTCATCTTTGTCTTTAAGCCACTCATCTCTCCGTACTTCCACTCGAACGAAATACGCAAAGTTCTTGGCGAGTCCACCTGGGGTTGTCCTATTGTCGCCCCACATGACGCCTATCTTTTGACGCCACTGGTTAATCATTAGCCCAGTACAGGTGCGCTCATCATTAATCAGGGAACGCTTCTGTGCCTCAGACGCCTTACGAAAGAACTTAGATGTGAGGCGAGCACCAAGACCCATCGTAAACTCTTCCATTGTCTTTTCTGACTCATCATTGGGGACAAGTGCTGGGAGAGAGTCGATGACAACACAGTCAGCAGCACGATTGGCCATGATGTTGATTACTAGGTTGTAAGCCTCTTCCATACTATTTGTCTCAACAACCCATAGACGGTCGAGGTCCACACCAATAGAGAGGGCATATTCAGGGACAAATTCCTCAGCAGCAACCCACACGGCTACCCAGTCAGGATTTGATTGCTGGTTAGTGGCAATAGTCTTTAGGGCAAGTGCGGTTTTACCAGAAGATTCATCTCCGATGATTTCCGACCACTGATTTACAGGCCAGCCACCGCCAAGCATAATGTCATAGGACAGCACACCAGTGCTAATCCTTTCTAACTTTAGTCTTGCTTCATTTCCCTTAACAATAGTTCCTGGGCCATGTTGCTTGTTTACTGCTGAGATTATTGAAGAAAGACTACTCCACTGCTTTTCCATGTATTGCTCCTAGTTGTTCTACGATTTATACAGACCATGAGGACTGATCCGCCTGTTCATACTTGCCATTCCACCCGCACTCAAAGCATCTAGGTGCTGGGGAGATACCACTCATGGATGCGTTTGCTCTACTAAAGATGTTCTTGCTTCCGCAGCGTGGGCAGGTTAACCCACCGTCTAGTCTATGCCCCTCCCCACCGCTCCACGAGCGTATCGCGGTACCCATGGTCGTTTCACCTGTAGAGTTATCCCGCACAGTGGTGTTAGTGGGCATTCTCTGCTCCGCTAATGTCCTTGCCTGTTGCTGGAGGGCTGGGATGACGTGATTTGGGGTATACGGAACAGACCTACGCTCCTCTGTAGGAGCACCAGACAAGGCTTTATCCCACCAACTACTCATTACATAAACCTTCCCATCAACGCGATCTTTTCAGTAGTCAACAACTTCTGAACAAGAGCCATACCAAACGATAGCAGAACCGTCTTAGACCCCGCAATCATCTCCGGAGTTGGTTTTTCTGTGTTCTCATTGCTGGAGTCTAACACTTCACTAAACCAATTCACAGACTCTATTACTTCCCCGTACACACCAAGTTCCTGCAAGATATCCCATTGGGCGTTTATTAAGGCGTCTTCCATTGTCGCAACTTCTGGAGAGGCTGCTAGGAAGCCCATATTGGCTGCTAACCCTTGTCCAGAAGGCAGTGACAACATGAGACAGAAATTGCGCTTTTCTATAACTTTGCTCATTTTCCTTTTGCCTCCGACCAACTCGTAGATGCGTGACATGAAACTCTTAATGTGACCCCCATAATACTCCTATTATGCCCCATGGCACTCATTAGCATCTCTATGGTTTCAGACTCTCTGCCAAGAGGGGTGGTGGCTACTAACTCATCATGTATCTGGAGCAGCATGTGGGAGTCACTCCCCTCAAACGCTTTGTATACGTCTATCATTGCTGTTTTACAAAGGTCTGCGGCACTCCCCTGAATAATTGCGTTGATGGCCTGGCGTTGTGCCTGTGACTGCAACTCCCTGCTTGGGTGGTTTAAGTTAGCAAGGCGTCTACGCCTACCTGAAATAGTGGTTACATACCCAACTTTGGTTGCTTTTGCTATCGCTACCTGTTTCCACTTGGTCAACTCAGAGAAGTTACTGTAGTAGGCGCGAAGAATCTCCTCTGCGTGGTCATCCTCAATACCCGTTACACGAGCAAGTTTCACGGCCCCACCACCATAAGCGGTTAGAAAGTTTACTCCCTTACCAATCTGCCTCTGCTCTGCTGTGACATCCTCTACGGGCACTTTAAACACGGCGGCGGCGGTGGCGGTATGAATGTCCTCGTTGTTCTTAAAGATTCTTAGTAACTTTGAGTCCTGACTAAACATCGCCATAACTCTAAGTTCTATCTGGTCATAGTCCGCCACCAACATCGAGTACCCAATTGGGGGAATAAACAAACTTCTAATCGTAGAGTCTCTAGGTATGTTCTGTAAGTTAGGGTTAGATGATGACAACCTGCCCGTATCGGTTCTGTGTAGGTGGAACGATGGGTGCAATCTACCCTTGTTCAGTTTGGGTATGAGCCCGTCAACATAAGTTGATTTTGTTTTCTGTAGTTCCGCGTAGCCCAACAGAAGGGGGATTAACGGATGCTTATCTAGCAACTTCGTTAATGCTTCCTTGTCTACAGATGGGGCACCCTTCAGTGTTTTCTTTACAGGCTTAAGTCCAAGACCCCCATCCCGCTTCTTGTTGAACAAGAACTCTTGCTTCTCTTTATTTGAGTCAGGATTAAAGCCTGAGTAGGAGTGGTCCGCAATAGCCAACAAGCATTCTTTTTGGCGAAGTTCTAGTTCTTTCCTAAGGGTCTTTAGAGCCTTACTGTCTACTAAGATACCGTCATCTTCCATGTGCATCAGCACTTCTAGCACCTGCATGTCTTGTTCGACTACCTCTTGAAGTGACGGGGTCAGCCCTATCTTGGCAAGTAACTTTTTATACAACAACCAGGTCCACCTAGCGTCAAGGTGTACATACCTACAGGCTGCACCAAAGGGGACGCTGTTGATAACGCTGGCTAACTTCCCTTCTCTAGCATAGGCAGAGTGAGAACCAAAGTTGTGGGCGATTAAATTAACAAGGGAGAAGGACTGAAGATTCTCATCCTCAATGTGTTGGAGTACCATAGTATCCATGTATGGTCCTGGGGGAATCTCCCCGTAGTACTTCTTAAGGGAGCGAGCATCAAACTTAACGTTGTGCCCAACCTTAGTTAACGGGCTAAAGAATAGTGGGCGCAATATCTCAAACACGTCATAGCGTGTCAACTGCTTAGGAGGGTCTGAATACACCCCAGGGATTAGGTAGCGAGCCTTTGCTAAGGACTCCTCACCACTTTTGAGCACCTTACGGTAGCCAACTGGAGGGATAGTGTCCCCATCGCCACGCTGCTCTGGGATGAGTACTTCCCCTTGTAGGTGCCCCATGGGGATGGCCCATGAACGCCCATGTGTAGCAATGCCTATCCAAAACACTTCGTTTCGTAATGGGTCTAATGCTAGGTCTTTTAAGTAACGTAGTTTAACTACCTCAGTTGAGCGGGTGACTGTGTCAGCCGTGGGGCTCTTAAGCGTTGTGATGTGTTCCGCGCACTCTTTTAAAAAGTGCTTGTTAACATCATCATGGCGCTCAAGAATCCCACGGGACTCAATATCAAATGCAAAGGCTCCAGCGTTGGTAACAACCTCAACTAGATCTTGCAACTGCTCAACGGTTAGTACCGTTTGAGCCATGTGGTTTACCGAGCGTCTAGCAACTCTGTTGCAATAGCAAGCAACTCAGCGCGTGTAGGGATGCTTAAGATGCTGGCGTCATACACGTTTGTTACCAACGATGTCATCTGCTCATCTGAGATGGCAACAAGTGCCCACTCTTCCAAGTCACGCTCACGAACCATCTGCAAAACAGTCTGAGTCTGTGAACCCTTGCCTGTTTTTGAAACTGCCCAATAATTCTTGGACAGTGGCCCTTGGCGTGGGTCGTTGTGAAAGTTCTTCAACTGGTCGATCAAACGCACACCGACCTCGAAGGACTTTACAGTCGTGTCTCCGCTTTCATCCATTAGCCCGATGTTAAAGGCGAACTTAGTGCTTGGGCGGTTTCCAGCGTCACACAGTGGACAACCCTGTGGGGAGTCATGTAGACAAGTGAAGGACTTCTGACCCGTGCGCTCAATCCAGTGAGTCCTAAAAGATGCGTATGGCTCATCCTCTAGGAACTTAATTACCTGAGTTGTCTCAAGAACCTTGAAACGTTGGGCGAAGTCAGAAGAGGCTTCCTTGATCTTTTCTGCTGCACCCCAACCGCGTTTGATGGTGCGGGCGACGGGGGCTGTGGCCTTTGCTGGTGTGTCATCGTCATCGGCTTCCTTAACGGATATGCCTGCTTGTTTCTTTGCTGTCGGAGTAGTGAACTCCGCTTCGTCGTCTGTCTCGAAGTCTTCGTATCTGTTCTTTGTCATGTTAGTTGTTTGCTTTCTGTGTTGGGTGTTTATGTGATTATGCTTACTTTTTCCAGTTTTCCTTGATGTGTTTTGTGAATGCTATCCAAGCCGCTCTTTCCGAAACGGTCCTATTCCGTGAGACAAGACCGAACTGTTGAAGTGACCGTAGTAGTAACTCTACCTGATGTTTGGTGTATAACCTACATCCTTTTACAGATTTACCAGGAATTTGTGTCCCCGTTGGCTTGTCTGTCCTATAGGTGGCGTTGGGGATATAACCCCTGGATTCCCACGCCCGTATGGTGGTTGGGGACCTATGTAATAGACTAGCAACATCTCCAATCTTATAAAAGGGGGTTTTCTCACCGTTCACTAGAAAGTATACGGGCTTAGTACCATAGAAAGGATCGTCAGTTAGGTTCTTCGCCTTTACTGCTGCCCTGCTTTTGGGAACCGTCGAACCTGGGTAGTTCTTGTTGGCGGCGTCTATGCCTTTAGCGCCCATACTTCCTTCTCACTGTAGAACGTCTTTAGGGTCTCCTGAATGGCGTCATTATTCCAAGCCAGTCCTAACAACTTGTCTTCGCTTAGTACCTCAATGGTTTCTTTTACAGTGTCCCAGTGGCCTGTCTCTTTAGACCATGCTTCAGCAGCGGCGCTATTAAATGACTTAGTCAATCTACGCTCTCGCTTAATTTCAATGTCCCCCATCTCAATCCAAAGGTTTCCCTTCTCGTCAGGCTTACCGTGTGCCAGTAGTGTCCCTGTCAGTTCAGCCTTAAACCCATCAACTCGCTTTTGCAGGGCTTCCAAAAGTCCTTTGCTGCTTCGGTACTCCTCTACCAACTTGCGTGTGTACTCAACGTCTAGTGGTGTGCTTTGTGGGGCTTCCCGTTTTATGTTTGCCATGTTATACCTCGCTGTTTGTTATGAATGTGGATAGTGTGCTTAAGTTTAATTGGAAGTTTCCGCTGGTGTCGTAACCACCATCTATGAAGGCTTTATTAATCCCTCTCTTTTGTTGCAGCATTTCATATTGCCGTTCTTCAATACTTCCCTTCATTACGAATGACACAATATTAACATGCGGGAACTCAGATGACAACCTTATGATTCTGGCTTCGCGTTGGTCTAGTTTTCCAGCGGACCACGGAAGGTCATATGATATAAGGTAATTAGCGATAGGTAGGTCAACACCATACCCTCCTGCGTCTGACGATAGAAACAATCTTGTTTTTGGGTCTGTGGAAAACTGCTGTTTAGACTTGTCCCTGTCCTTCATAGCCATGTCACCCATAAACAGCACACTGTTCGTAATGCTTGCTGATGCTTTTTGGATGAGGCGCAAATTGTTCTTGAAGAACGAAAACACTACAACCTTATTGATTGGGTCTTCGTCCAATACTGTCTCTATGTATTGAAGCACCGCATCAAGTTTTGGAGTAGCGGTTGATTTGTTCAAGTAACCTTTAGCAAGCATCTGTGCCGCGTGTTGACTACCCTTCCCCGCTCCGTACAAGTTGTAGTTGTTGGCGGAGTTAACGACTAGTTCTGGGTTGTCACAGAACATTCGTAGGGTTGTCAGGCGCGACATTATCTCACCGCGTACTGCATCTCCCTCTTTACCATAGTAGTGGGACCACAGATCAAAGTTGCCCCCATGAGAATCAAGCGCCTTCTGGATGCTGTCCAATAAGTCTTCCGCCAATATCTTGTAAGTTATGGCCCCGCTGTAGTCGAAGGGAACGGGTATGAAGTGTGTGATTACTTGGGGGAGTTGGTCTGCTATATCTTCTCGTGTCTTGCGAATCATTACTGGGAGCATGCTCTCATGTAGTGATCTAAGGTTACGATACCTTTTTGGTCTCCCAAACCCGTCTCGAACGATGAAGGTAGCATCAAAGATAGAGAACTTCCCCAATACCGCTGGGTTAACAAACTCCATAATTGAGAATAACTCTTCTGGCTTATTCTCAATAGGTTGACCCGTTAGTGCAAAGCGGTAGTGGTACTTTTTACCTATCCTCTTGAGTAGTCGAGAGCGCTTTGTTCGTGGGGTTTTAATCATTGTCGCTTCGTCTACCACGATGGCGTCAAACACATGCTTCTCATACAGCGGGAGGTCGTTAATCAATGACTCAGAATTTACTACAACGTAATCTACGCTTATCGCTGTCCTCCATAACTTCTTTCTTTGTGAGGCACTGCCATCAATAACTGTTACCTTAGCGTCAGTAAATTTGTGGATCTCTCGTTCCCACTGAAACTTTAAAGAGGCTGGCACCACAATAAGTGTCTTAGAAATGTCTCCTCTGGCTTTGAGTGTTTCCAGCGCTGCGAGTGTCGTTACTGTCTTCCCAGCGCCCATCACCAGGGCTAACAACATCTGGCCACGGTCAATCATTAACTCTGCGGCCTCTTCTTGAAAGGGGTACAACTTACCCTTAAACATGGGACCACCATGGGAATACCGATGCTTTACTGAGGGCGGTCACTATGTCTTCGTGTCCCATGTCCCCAATGTCTTTCGCATCTGTGTGTGAGTACTGCAACCACTTTATGCCATGGCGGAATGCTGGCAACTTTCTCATAAGAACTTTTCCAGAGGCTATCCCAGCCGCATCGTTGTCTAGGGCAACAATCAGTAGGTCAACAGAATTTGCTAACAGTGATATTTGCTCTTTGCTGACATGTGCCCCAAAGGAGGATAAACCACTGCAACCATCAACGACGGTAGAAATGCGGGCTACGTCTAATGGGGACTCCACCAATACTCCAATGGAACTACTCAGCGTGTCCAGCCCGAAGAGTGTCTCAGACTTCTTAACACCCTGTGGATAGTTACGAACCTTGCTTGGTGACTTCTCCTGCCACCCCCACAACTCTCCATGCTGAGAAACTATTGGTAATACCCATGTTTGAGATTCCCTAACAAACCTAATACCATGCTTACTAGCAGACGCACGATCAATCCCCCGTGTGCGTAGTCTGTTATCTGATGGGGCGGCAAAAGCACTGAAGGCCTTCCAATCAACCTCTGGGCGTTTTTCTACAACCTCTTCAGAGTTTAATCTGTCCAATCCTGCATGTACTAAAAAGGAGTGCACAGCAATAATGGAGTCTGGTTCACCTGTAAGTTCCGCAACAAGACTGGATAGTGTGCCCCGGGCCCCACAGGAGTGGCACAGCCATAAACCGTTGTGGGCATTCATAGACCAAGACGGTGATTGGTCTGCCTTCCCAACACGTTTAATGTGCACTGGGCAACGGGCTGAGATCTCCTTTTCACCAACCCGCTTAACCTCTACACCGAGTTGGCGCAGGATGTCGGCTACGTCAGTAGTACCATTTGTCACTCTCGTCTGTGTCTGCATCATCACCCGCCCCCACTTCTGTAAAGTCCATGTTGTCCCAATCCCAGTTAATGCGTATCTCCCCAAGAGGTGCTGAACGAGCGAGTACAACGCGAATGATTCCCTGGTTCTCAATGTCTGGGTCAGACTCAATGGACAAGATCAGGTCTGAGTCTTGGGCGAAAGATGAAGTGTAGCCAATGGCGTCAGCAGTAACTCTACGAGACTTCTTATTACCTAACTTCCATGCCAAGATCTGAGTTGTCCCAACCACGGGGATGTCTGCATTCTGCGCCAACCTCTTCAGTCCGCGTGTGATGTTTGTAAGGGACTGTGGTGACCCCTTAGGTGCGCCATGCTCATCATCCATTAGGTACACACCGTCTATGAACAGGATATCTGGGCGGTACTCCTTGACCTTTGCCATCAAGGAACTAACGGTCGTTAGTGATGATGTGTCCTCAGAAATTACAAACGGGTGCATGTTCTTACGTTGTCTAAGGGTTTCCTTGACCCTATCAAACTCTTTGTCTGTCATAGACCCTCGTAGGATGTTGCTGTAGGGAACCTTCGCAACAATGGCGTCATAACGAGAGGCCTGTTCTTCATAAGACATCTCAAAGGATACAAAGAGAGGGCGTTTTCCATGAAGGTGGGCAGCGTTTGCCATCATGAGTGTCATCAATGACTTACCCTTTTTGGCTTCACCAACAAAGGTTACTAACTGTTGTGGACGTAAGCCCGATGTGATTCTGTCGAGCGTGGGGATTCCAGTTGGTATTCCACGAAGACCATTAGGGGTTTTGCGCATCTCGTCATAACGTGCGACACGCTCTTCCCATGTATCAATGAGGTTGATGTCCCTAAGACGAGCCACATCTGCGCCCGCTCTCTCCACACCAGACGCGAGTATCTTAAACGCTGCATCCGTGTTCCCACTATCCAGGGCGGGCATAGCAGAGGACATAGCCTCAACGAGATTCCGCTGTCTGGAGGCTTTAAACACCTCTCCAATAAGAGAACTAAAGGGCTCATTAGTTGCATCAACAAATGTGAGGTCGCCAAACTCTTGCTTGACCGCACGAACAGTTGGGACGGCATCATGGTCGCGCCAAAAGGTGAGCATCCATGCCCATACAATGGACCACTCAGTAGTTAAGTGCTCTGCTTTAACCCCATGTTTTAATGGGTATGTAAAGTCTGCTTCTTGTATTACCTTACTAACAAGTAGATGCTCGGCACTAGACATTAGATAGACCACGCTGTGTTTGGAGTAACCACTGTAGACCTAAATCCAATTATCTGAGCCTGTTCTTGGTCTGCTGTATATATCTTGGTTATGCCTCGATTAAATTGAAGGTCGAAGGCCAAATCTTCGATGTTGTCGTAGGCAACTACGTTGGTCGCTATACCTTTGCGCGATAACCAGTTCTCGATAGCGCCACCGATACCAGCATTTAACAAGGTGTACACCTCAGTACCAATCCCAAGACGGTTAATGGCATCCCCTAAGTATTTTATTGGTAGAACGTTTGGTTTCCACATCTTTAAGTACGCTTCCCACTTTTCTGTCTTTAGATAAAACTTTGCCTTTATTGCAGCAACCCCCTCAGGTGCTGATGCCAGAACGCCTTCAAACATTGTCGCCTGCATTTTTGATGCGTATGGCGCAAGATCATTTCTTTCCATTACTGGTTAACCGATAATCCTTCCCCGAGAACGGAATTGAGAGGGTGCATTCTTGAAGAATGGATGGTAGTCGCTTACCATACAGTGTGTCAAGTCTGTCGATTGGGTACTCCGAAGTCACTATGGTGAGCAACTTCTGTTCATAGCGGCTGTTGAGCATCGTGGTAATCGCCTTCTTAGTATAATCTGACTGCCTCTCCATCCCCAAACCATCTAGCACAAGAATGTCGTACACCGAGTAGATGTATTTAATCATGTCTGGGTCCCCGTACATGTCATCAAATTCTCGATCTTTCTTATTCATGTGGTCAAATACTGCTTCCATGTACTTGTCACTAGTTACGAAGAAGCCACCCAGTTGTTTGGTGAACACGATTTCTCGTAAGAGTGCTGCTGCTATGTGTGTCTTTCCTGTACCTGTTGGGCCGCATAGATACAAGCCCTCCCCAGACTCTCTATTTGTTTCAAAGTTTGTTAACCACCCCGTTAGCAAATTAACAATGTCAACCCCGCCTTGATGCTCGTACTCCGCAAAAGTCTTCCCCATAAACCTCTTTGGAATGTGTGCGTTTGCTACCCGTTCTAGGGGTGAGCGATTTCTCCAGTATCTTGCTGAGCGCCATTCGGTCATAAGTATTTTTCCAATCTTGAGTCCAAAATGTACTCTGAGTCGTCAACAACAGCAACCCCAATAGTCACAAGTTTGAATAGTTTATCTTGCTTGGCAAGGAATCCTCGCCAGGCTGAAACCTCAATTGGTAGTGGTGTTTGCTTAATCTCCTTTGCGAACAGATCAATCATCTGGTACATCTGATTGGATGTCACTCCCTTCTCACGCATGTTCTTGAATGCCTTTGTTAAGGCTGGGCCGTTTACTGGTGCGTTCAGTGTCATGGACGACGACGTTGTAGCCTCTCGAAAGTAACTAACAAGACGAAGTAAACTCCCAGTCTTTTCTAGTGGGTGTACCACGCCTTCATCTATGTCCTGTCCTATGGATTTGACATCCCAGTCGTCAGTCTTTCTTATTTTCACCATAATGTGCAACTCGAATCCTTCTACTGTTCTCAACTGGTGTTAGGGACATTGCTGTTCCCTTTAGCGGCTTACCCTTTTCATCCGTTCCAAGAGTTTCGTACTCCCACATCCAGCGCATCGTTCGCTTCATAACAGCCCCTCCTCTAATGTCTCGTATTGGACGAACTTTCCCTGCCCATAACGGATGTAATGTTGAACCTCAAACTTCCGTAGCCGTTCCACTTCATGTTCCAAGAAATCAATTCTAGCCATTAACATGTCTCGTTCTTTAGCCATGCCAATTATCTTGTTCCTGCCACTCATCAATCTCCTCCCTCATCACAGGAGAGGTTATATGCAGTTATTTCTTGTTGCTCGGCATCTCTTTTATCCAAGGCGTGGAGACGGTTTGCTTCAGCCGAGGCTTCATCTTGCTCAATGTCCATTATCTCATTTTCATAATGTATGCGCAAAGAACTCATGGCTATCTCAAACTCATTATCTATCTCAACAGTGTCTAAGACACGTCTAGTTGTTATCTCTACGATGTTTTGCATAAACACTGCCAGTGCATGATCCCGTGGAAATTGTGACATGTTATTCTCTCCCGCTACTTATGAGGTCTATCGTTGCGTTGAACCGTTTGTTTGCAGATTTCATTGCCTCATTGTAAACCGCCGCGAATGCTTTGGTTGACTCATTGTATTCGTCCAGCGCATCCGCCGTGGTCTTCTCATAAAGTTCCCCCGCCTCAGCGTCGAGTTCCTCTTTGGACTTCTTTGCTTGCTTCCCCTTCCACTCAGCATCTTTTTCAATAGTAACTTTTGACAGACGATTACTTGAATGTTCAAAGATAACAACGCCTTCTGGCTTCATGTAGCCTGGGGCGGCAAATGAACCACGCAGCCTCAAGCCAGTGAGCGCTTCCCCGATAGCCGATTCAGCCTCAAGCCATGGGATGTTCCCCGCGATCACGGGAACACTACAGAGTTTCGGCGTTAGAAATGGAACCTCGAACCAGCGAGAGATGTTGAACAGGCTGAATCGTTTATCACCGTTGAGAAGTCCGTAGCCACGATTGATGCTTGAACCCCACCACTCGCCATAGTGATGGCCCACGCCAAGATCTGCTGCCAGTGTGTCTTTGTTCTCTTGTACCCAACGGGCGAAACCATGATTGTCTGCCTCTTTGGTTTCGTAGGACAACCACCGTGTGCGGCCACCAGCACGGACATGGAACTCATCCAGAATCTCTGGGTGCTGCTCGATTAAAATTAGACCATTTGAACCATCAATCTTTTCGGTGATTGTGATTGGTCTACGATGGCGCGGAATCTTTCCAAATGCTGGGTACCGCTCTTCACGCACTTTGTGTTCTTCTATCACTTGTTGTCTCCTTCTGTTATACCGCTTTGATATTCTTCTAGTTTGTCTCTATCCTCAGAGTAACTGTTCCAAGCCATCTGCTTGAGTGGGCCAGGTGCTGTTTTACGCCATCTGGCTAATGTCTCTTGGCAATTTGCCTGAAGATGTTCCAGCACGATATCTATCTCGGCATCCATATCAGCCTCCTGTGGGAGGATACTCTACATGTTCTCCAGACTCTCTGCAAGTCTTCTCCGTGATTAGTTTGAACTGACGTTCCCACTTAGGGTCCGACAGAAATAGGTCTTTTTCTTTGGTTTGGTTTTCTCCCCCTTCTAGATTATGATAAGTCTCTATAGATTGGGTGTCACTGGGGCCACCCCCCGAGGGTGTCCGTGGTGACACTAGGGTAGTGCCTGTGGTGACACCCCCCCTAGTGTCTGTGGTGACACTACCCCCCAGTCCAGATGCTGGGTTGTTGAAGTCAATCGTGTACCTGTTTGTCTGATTACTGCCCTTTGTTCCACGACGAACCTTCTTGTGTATAACCCCAATTTCAACCAAACGAGCCATAGCCCTGATTACTGTCCTTCTGCTAGTCCCAGTCAGTTTGGCCAAGTGTTCATATGATGTTGTTAGTTGCTGAGTGTCATTGTCCATGTATTGCAGGGCGTTAACCAGCACCGCAAGGGCCAAATTGTCCCCTCTCAGATACTCCAATGCCCATCTCGGTACTGGTATGAATTGTCCGCCAAACTTGCTCTTTGTCATGTTGTGCTCTTTCTGTTGTTGTGCTAGTCTTGTTATTAGTCGGGGTCCCCTTCTCCCTGATAGTCCAATCTTCGGATGTGGGCGCTGTGTCTGCGGCGGTGGTGGGTTTCTTCCCCTTTTTCCTACCACCGCCCCACAGTCTTTAAGGAAATACGAGGGCGATTTCCTGTGGGGTAAGAATCATTGAAGAGTGTGTGCCATCCTCGTAGGTAAGCACCATATGAACCATTGTAAGCCTCTCTAAGGCCTCAGAAGTGAGAGAGGGCCTTGACCTACCAGAAGATGCTTTTGACACCGCTACGGGGCTCTCAGTGGCCTTAGCGGGGATTGTAGGGGTAGGGGTGTCCCCCTCCACCTCAATAGGGACTAACCCATTGGTGAGGTCTAAAATGGTCATTCCCAAGGAGTCCGCCAACAGGACTATTTCCTTAGTTGTTTCAGTTGGGTCATTTTGCTCGTTCTCATCCCACAGCAAAAGAACCTTAGCCTTTTTGTTGAAGTTTAATGCGTCTGGGAACAGGCTATCTACCTTGACAATTTCACTAGTGGCCTGACCTAGGTTGGTGGGTATGCGTCCAGTCTCTGTGTAAATTGTGAAGTCTGCGGAGTAATCCAGCAGCCAATCCAATACTCGTGCTTGACCAGCCGTGGGTTTACCAGTCCACAAGTAGTGAAACTTTGCGCCCTCTTTAACATCACCAAGACCCGCCTCGATGACGTTGTCTGATGAGTTGCCTGTACCTGCAATCAGGTATTCCATGTTGTCTCCTTTTTATTTTAGTGAACGTTTATTCGCCCAATCTCCCAACAAGGTTAGCAACCTTAGTACCGCATGGCAACCCCCAGCCAAAGCAGACACCGCAAGCCCTGCAAGCCAACGGTCATCAAAGGGCAAAATAAAGGTGGCGGCGTAAGATAAGACAATCCCTGCCAATACCTTTACCCACGGCATAGCCTCTCTCGGGGTGACCGCGTCCAACAATTGCATCACTTTGTAAACTGCTAGTGCACAAATTATGTAGGTCATCATGTCCTTAAAACTTTGCAGTGTCTACTAACTTAGCCTGCCAGGAATCCAATCAAATGTCAAGTCAGTACTGATATCAAAAATAGTGGTGTCAATAAGCATACTAACAGGAAGTATTCTGGGGAGAAGGGTAGTCACAGCATCTTGTGTTCTCTTCTTGCTTGTGGAGTAGAGCGAATAGGATGCGTACGGAGAGCCACTCCATGCGTAGTCTGCGAAGAAGTTTTGGTAGATAAATCCACCAAAGTCTGAGTCACCATTCCAAAAGGTTCCGGAAGTGTAGGGTTCCACCATCCACTCTGTGAGAGTTATGCTTGATTCTGCCGCAATGCTAAATATAGTAACTGGGAATTTCGACCCAGTAGTTGCTAGGTCTGGCATTTTAATAACAACCCTATCGGTAGGTGCTATCTCCGCAGTGAGCAACAACTCATCCTGTGGGTCTGTTGCCCAGTCAGACCAGTCCCCACTTGCGGCCCACTGCCCCCCGTACACTGAGCCGTCGCCAGTCATCTTTACAGATGACCAGTACTCAATGTCTGCGAGTACGGGAACAGCAATATCAGATACCAACGCAACCTGCACAGCAGCAGCAGTTGGGTTAGAGATGGTAAGAACACCAGCGGCGTTTACAACAGTTGTGTCTACGTCCTGTTGTTCTACCTTCCATTTTTTAGTCCCGGAGGTGATAACGAACTTAGAATCAACAACCAGGTTTACTCTCTCTGCGTAAACCCTAAAGGAGTACCTTGGGGAAACAGGGGACTCAAGAATGTCTACCTGTGTGTTTGTAACCGCAGATAGGTACTGCTGAACCGATGCCAGCGTTCCTTTTCGTTGGCGGTAATACCCAATGTCTTGCAGAATTTGCCTGGACTTGGATATGCCAATCTCAGGTGGGGTCATCTCCAAGCCAAACATTTCTGAAAGGTTCTCGATGGAACTAGCGTCGGTGATGTTTGGGTCGTACTGGGACATAACAGAATCAATAAGAGTTCTGGTTCTATCTAACTCAAAACCAAATATGTTGATGAACCTCTCCAACTGACCACGATTCTTAATTTCTGGGTCAAGATTTCGACCAATGGTGTCTGCCACTCGATAATACTGAGGGATTCTGCCCCACAGTTGTGCCACAGATCCAAGGTCTTTAGGAACTAACTCTTGGAGTTCAGCAACCTTTTCGTACCAGTTAACGCCACTCGCTCCCGTTCCGTTTTGGTTGTAGTGCAAAAACATGGAGTAGTACGCCCACCTGCCTTCGGGGGCATTAATATGTGTGGCACTATACAAAGGGTCTGACCACAGTTGCGTCTTAACCACAGTACCATTTCTTACGGTTTCTGGGGGGCCAGTTTTTGAGTAAACAATTACAACATCTGTGATTGTTGTATCTCCTGTAGTGTTTAACACTGGGTTATTCAGAGTAAATGGAGTCCACTCCAATAACACGCTTGAGTAACTTATCGCCTTGGCCGTAAAGGTTACGCTGATGAACTTGTCTGTTGCAATGATAAACCCATCAGCACGGAGGGCGGAGTCTGAGACAAGACGTGTTTGCCCCGGCGGAGCCTCAGTATCTGAACCACGAACATATGACCCAAATGGGTTTAAGTCTGGGGCCTCTACAAGGTCTGCGCGGCGTATCCTAAAGGATGTAAATGCCATTAGGCAACCGTAATACCAGAAGTTGCTGTAACCACAACATCAGAGATTAGCAGCAGTGATACCTCCCCAGAGGCAACGCCCTGAACAGATGGGGAAAGCGCCACCGTGTCAACTCCGGAAGTTGCTGTTGTAAATTTCGAGATATTGGTGTAGTCAACACCATCAACATCCATAATAGTTCTGTAAAGTGTTCCCAATGTGACCACCTGGCTGAAGGACACAGAATCAAACACAAACAGTTCTTTTATCGCTGCCTTGACGGCGTCTGTAACCGTCGTCTGAACAAACGTAGGAAGCACATTTATGGTGCATTCAACCTTTACAAGTTCTAAAACAACCGATGGGATTACTACAGAGTTGATTCCAACCATCTCTCGTGGAACGATGTAGTCATACACGTTAGCCCTAGTGTCATCAGAGAGTGTCAGAGGGCTGGTTGTTGGCCCCACTGGCAAGGTTCCGTCATACACATCTGGGGTACTCATTGGAAACAACTTTATTTGCGCATTTTTAAAACGGGCGGCAGATGAAACGGCGACAGATGTAACATTGGTGGCAGTTTTGGCGTAGGTAAATGTAGTAGTGAGAGGCACTTCGACAACCACATGTGTTCCATTGAAGGTGTCATCAACATCAAAGACCGCTATGGACTCTCCAACGGTCAACCCGTGAGCGGTGGACGTTGTCAGTGTGGCCACGTTAGTTGTTAGCGCCTTATTCACAATGAGCCCAGACTTAGAAGTAGACCCAACAACTACAGAGACTGTTGCCTTTGTGATATTCGCCACCCTAAGCAACAGGTCTTTGTAGTCTGCTAAGGACACCGCCCTATCTTGTGACCTAAAGGATGCTGGAACGTTAATCCGCAGAGACTCTAAGGACTCAGTGTCTACACCACCAGCAGCCCTATTGACGTTGGGGATGATTATTAGCCCATCGTAGGACGGGCCAAAAGTGTTGGTTACTGACTCAAAAGCATTGATTGAGTTGGGTGCTAAGTTCCCCAAAGAACCCAAACTCTTTCGGTAGGTAATAGAGATGACCGCATTCACTGAAGGTATTTTCCCGTACACATTGTTACCAAAGGTGACAGCGGTTACTCCGTCTGAATAGGTGTTCACTACAAACACTGGGGTGGTACCTCCAGAAGAAATCAATCTAGATACACGAGAGTACGTGACAGCAGCCCCTGAAACTCCTTCTGAAACACTTGCAGTCACGCTGGAGCCAACTACCCCAATGCGCGTTAACGAGAATACCTGTCCAGGCTGACCATCACTGACAAACTCCTCAGTAAAGATTTCGCCCTGAGTTAAGGTAAACAACACTGGGGTTGCTTCAGTAAGGGATATTTGGTAGACCGTATATCCAGAAATAGCGGCACCAGTTCCATTAAACGCTATGGCACGATTGGAAGTAAAGATCACATCTGCGGAGTCCTCAATTAAGGACTTCCCAGTAAACCTTGTACCAGCAGGAATAAGGATTGGGTCTACATCTGTAGCCCCAGACTCCAAAGCGTTGATGGTGATACTAGAAGTGGACGCGGACATTCCAGACGGAATATAGTCCAGCAGGTTAGCAAGGGCCAATAACGAAGAGCGTTGTGTGGCTGTGTTTAGAAAGGCCTCACGAGCAGCGCGGTCCACGTAGTAGTGCAGGGTGTCACCCATATACGCCCAAAGGTCCACCAGTAGCACCCCAAAGTCCGAGTTCTCTCGTGATGTCCATTCGGGGAAAATAACCGCAGCACGGGCAAGTAGATCCTCTTT
>Ga0335398_10001189_pt1 | contig 45696 bp, 32 predicted proteins | sample BON03_FD_205742 | JGI IMG/M metagenome (GOLD analysis project Ga0335398, IMG submission 205742) | Freshwater microbial communities from Lake Bonney liftoff mats and glacier meltwater in Antarctica - BON-03 (spades assembly) (version 2) | ecosystem: Environmental > Aquatic > Freshwater > Ice >... | reverse complement strand
TCACCACAAAAAGTATTGGTGTTAGAGAGGGACTTATTTTCTGGGTAAAGTGAGCTTTTTAATGTAAACATTGGGGTAGAAACATGTTTTTTACTTCTTTCTAAAAACTTTCGGACGCTAGTGATTTAGGTTATAAAACCCAAGAAATACAAGTAAATGACCAATCTCAAATTAATGTAAAGCTATTATTAGATTCAGCTCAATTAAATGAAATTGTAATAGTTGGATATGGTTCGCAAAACCAAAGAAAAGTTTCTGGTTCTATAGCTAAAGCACCTATTGACGAGCTTCAAGATTTTCCAACATCAAATTTTGATCAAGCTCTTGCTGGGAAATTAGCAGGTGTACAAGTTTTACAAACGTCTGGAGAACCAGGTAGGGAATTGACTATAAAGGTAAGAGGTACAAATACCCTTACTGCCGGAGCAGATCCCCTTTATGTGGTTGATGGCGTTCCTATAGAAGATTCAGGAAAAGTTACTGAAATTGTAAATATGGAAGACATTGAGTCTATTCAGGTGTTAAAAGATGCAGCTTCAGCTTCTATTTATGGCTCCCGTGGTGGTAATGGAGTTGTCATAATCAGTACAAAAAAAGGAAAAGCAGGTAAAATGCGTGTAAATTTTAACCACTCTTCAGGGTTTCAAAAATTATCTAAAAAAATTCAGATGATGGATGCTTACCAATATGCGCAATTATCAAAAGAAGGACATGATGCAGCTTATTTACAGGAGGTGCCTACAGGAGATAGTAATGACCCTAATAGTGTTAGACCAGCAGGTTATCATAAAATACCAGAAGAATTGTTTCCGTATCTTGATGGTGTAGAGGGATTAACAGATACAGATTGGCAAGATGAAATTTATAGACCAGCTGAAATTCAAAGATATAATCTGTCAATAAGTGGCGGTAATGAAAAAGTAAACTACTTCATTTCAGCAAATCATTCCAATCAAGAAGGAATTATTTTGAATTCTGATTACAAAAAAACAGGGTTACGAGCAAATATAGGCGTGACATCTGGTAAATTTAAACTTGGTTTAAACCTAGTTCCTACTTTCACAGTTGAAAATAGAGTTGAAGCAAATGATGCATGGCATAAAGATGGTATTGTTCAAGCTGCTTTATCTTATTCACCAACATGGCCAGTTTACAACCCAGATGGAAATTTTAATTACCAAGGGAATGGGTTTTGGAGAACACCGGTAGATTACCAACACAATGAAATAGTTAATCCAGTAGCTTTAGCATCACTTATAAAAAATGAAGTGGTACATAATAATATATTTGGGAACTTATTTGTGGAATACGAAGTAATAAAAGATTTAAAGATGAAATCATCTTTTTCAGTAAATTATAATAATTATAATAACGAGTTTTATAGACCAAAAGAGTTAGAGACTAGGGGTAGAAATAATTTTGGTAGACTTTCCAATCCAAGTGCACGCTTTACTGATGTAAATATTTATAACTGGACAATAGAAAACACTATTAACTATAAAAAAAATATTAAAGACCATAGTTTTGATGTTTTGGGAGGTATAACAGCGCAAAAGAGAAGCAGTAACACACACCGAACAGATGCTTCCGTAACTTTTGATACACCAGTAAATAATGCGAATCAAGTCATAAATGCAGACCAAGAAACAAGGGATTCTGATATTGATTTACAAGAATGGTCGTTATATTCTTTACTAACGAGACTACAATATGATTATGCAGGTAAATACTTGCTTTCGGCATCTTTTAGAACGGATGCGTCTTCTCGTTTTGGTTCTAATTCTAAATGGGGATATTTCCCTGCGGCATCAATAGGATGGAGAATTTCTCAAGAACAGTTTTTAACAGATTCAAAATGGATAAACGAGCTAAAAGTTCGTGCTAGTTATGGATTAACTGGAAATTTTGATATTGGGAATTATCAGCAAATACCTGCCATTAATAGTGACCCTTATGTAACGGGAGTTCCAGGGCAATTGCAAACAGGGTTTAGACCTACTCAAATAGCGAATCCAGATTTATCATGGGAAACTACAGCAATGACCAATGTTGCACTAGATGCAACTCTTTTTAATAGACAATTAGGATTTACTTTAGAGTATTATAATGCAAATACTTCCGATTTATTATTAGAAACACCTGTTCCTGAAATTACAGGTTTTACATCTGCTTTACAAAATATAGGTGAGGTAAACAACAAAGGGTTTGAACTTTCTGTAAACCTAGCACCTAACTTAGGAGCTGATTTTAAATGGACTTCTAATATGAATGTATCTATAAATAGAAATGAAGTTGTGTCGTTAGGTCCAAATAATACAGATATAATTGCTACAGATGCTGGTAATACATTTTTTATTACTCGTTTAGGTGAATCTATTGGTTCTTACTTTTTACTAGTGCAAGATGGTGTTTTTTCTACGCAAGCAGAATTAGACCAGTACCCGCATTTTGAAAATACGCAAGTAGGAGATTTTAGATTTGTAGATGTAGATGGTGATGGTGTTTTAGATCCTAGTAATGATAGAGCTATTGTGGGTAATTATGCGCCAGATTTTACATACGGTTTTTCAAATGGTTTTAAATATAAAGGGATTGATTTGAATATTGCTTTTCAAGGGAGTTACGGTGGAGAAATTCTAAATCTTTCAAGACGATATTTGGCTGCTGGTGAAGGTAATTTTAATAATACAACAGAACTTTTAAACAGATGGCAATCTGAAGCTAATCCTGGAGATGGAAATACAAATAGAGCGAACAGAAAAGCGAGTGGAAACAACGCTAGAGGTTCTACATTTCATATGGAAGATGCTAGTTATTTAAGACTTCAAAATGTATCGCTAGGCTATTCTTTACCAAAGTTAGTATTAGAAAAATTAAATATTTCTAAAATTAGAGTTTACGTAACAGGAAATAATTTACATACTTGGACTAACTATACAGGCTATAATCCCGAAGTTAATTTAAGAAGCGGAAATCAATTAGCGCCAGGCGTCGATTATGGAATTTATCCTTTAGCAACAACATATTCACTAGGTCTTAATGTGTCATTTTAAATTTTTATTTATGAAAAAAATAATATATACATATATCGCAGTTTTCTTCTTCTTTACAGCTTGTAGCGAAGATTTCACAGAATTAGCACCAGAAAATTTTTTAAATGCGCAAGAGTTTTATAAAACACAAGATGATTTTAATTCGGCAGTCATTGCTGCTTATGCAAAATTACAAACACATGTAAGTTTATATTTCGAATTAGAATATCGCTCAGATAATTTGAATATTCTAGCACCTACAGCAGGAACCCAAGATCGTTTTGATTTAAATGAATTTAAAGAAACAACAGCAAATGGAATAGTACAAAATGCATGGAGAATTTATTATAATCAAATATTTCGCTGTAATGTAATTACTGATAATATAGGTAGTACGAATTTTGATTTAAAAAACCAATATGAAGCAGAAGCGAGATTTTTACGTGCTTTAACTTATTTTAATGTGGTTCGTATTTGGGGTGATGTGCCGCTAGTGCTTTCGCAAGTAAGTCCAGAAGATGCATTAAGTGTGCCAAGAAGCCCAGCTAGTGAGGTCTATGCAGCTATTGAAGCAGATCTTGTATTTGCTGCGGCAAATTTACCTCTTTCGGCTAGTAGTTTTGGTAGAGTTACATCGGGCGCTGCAAAAGCCTTATTGGGTAAAGTATATTTAAATGAAAAAAAATATATAGAAGCTATTTCAATATTAAATGAAATTGTCGGTCAATTTACCTTATTGCCAGATGTTAAAGATGTTTTTGATACAAATAATAAGTTAAATAAAGAAATTATTTTTTCCATTCGTTTTGACAAGGAATTACTTGGAGAAAACCACAGTTTATGGCTTGGAGTTTCAGACGTTTCTACAGCAGATTTAAGTTCTAAACTTATTGATGCTTACCAAGCTGGAGATACTAGAAAGTTTTTGGCAGATTATCAATCTAACGGAAGTTTATTTGCACCAGGTAAATTTTTAGATACAGAGTCAGGAGCTACAAGGCTTTTCGGGAACGACTATATTGTTTTACGCTATGCAGATGTGCTCTTAATGATTGCTGAGTCTCAAAATGAAATAGGATACCAAAGTTCAGGAATTGCATTCGATTATTTGAATGATGTTAGAGAGCGAGCAGGTTTAACTGCACTTACAGCAATTGATATTCAAGACCAGACGAGTTTTAGAGCATTCGTTTTAAACGAACGTTTTTTAGAATTTCCTTATGAAGGTCATCGTTGGTTTGATTTGGCAAGAACAAATACTGCTAAAAAAGAACTTGCTGAATTAGGAAAAACAGTACAAGATCATCAATTGGTATTTCCCATTCCTCAGGCAGAAATTGAAAAGATTAATAATCCAGATATTTTTCCACAAAACCCGGGCTATTAATTACGAATAAATAAAATTATGAGAAAAGAGAATTTTATTTTATGCTTAATATCGACACTTCTTTTAAGTGTATTTAGTTGCAGTTCTGATCAAGTTGCAAAGGGGATAGATAATGGAAATGATGGACAAGAACCCATTAGTACAAAGGTATCATTAGAATTTAATGCTAATTATAACTTGATTTTGGGAGCCTCACAAGTACAAGATAGAAATTTTTATCTATTTACATTATTGGAGGAGCTAGAAAATGTGTCTCAAACTATAGCGTCAGATGCCATCTTTTTAAGCTATTTGGAAACGAGTAAAGCAAGATTAAATGCGGTGTCTGAAGCACCTAATCCTACAGCCCAAAATTATGCGAACGCTTTAAAGTTTTCGACAGATGAAATTCTTGCACTTTCTAGGAATTTTAAAGAGGTACTTCAAAACTCATCAATTGTACACAACATAGTTGAAGATCATATAGGACCTTCAGGTGCTTTTCAACAGTTTTCTGAGGTTACAAATAGTTATAGGGTTATACAATTGGCTTTTGTAGAGGCTGCTGAGGGTATTAATCATATTATTGATGTTTATGTGGCTGGTCAAGACCCTAAATATCCAGATATAGACAAAGTTAGTTTTAATGTAAATAGTGCTGAATACCTTTCTAAATTAAATACGGTAGTAGATAACTTAAATAAAGAGACTCACACGTTATTTTTTCAACCTTTTTTAAAGTTTGCTCTAAAAGTGATGGCTTTAAATAATCGTGATGAAGCTGGTCGTTATTATCCTTTAAAAGAAGGTGAAAACAAGGCCACTTTTGAATACATAAAAACAGTTAATTGGGATGATTTTGAGTATTCTTTAGTTCTTGCGCTGGGTGATGGCCCTGATAAACCAAATGATTTACCAAACATAAGTATTGGTGGAATGAGAAATGCAGATCAAGCAGTTGCACTATACCAACAAGGCAAGGCTCCTTTAATTGTGCTTTCTGGCGGGCACGTTAAACCGTTTCAAGTGCCTTTCAGTGAGGGTATAGAAATGAAAAAGTATGTCATGGATACGTATAACATTCCTGAGAGTAGAATATTGGTTGAAACGCAAGCAAGACATACTACTACTAATATGCGAAATACAGGTAGATTGATTTTTAGTTATGGCATACCGTCTGATAAAAAAGCAGTGGTAACAAGTTCAGAATCACATATTAACACTATAGAATCAAGTAATTTTAACACACGTTCTCTGCTCGAAATGAATCACATTGCTGCTGAAGTTTTTACAAGAATTTCGAATATTTATTTAGAATTTACTCCTAAAATAGAGGTATTACATTTAGATTCATCAGACCCTTTAGATCCATAAAGGTTTGACCCATTACAAAATATAAACAAAAAACATACACATGAAAAAAATAATATTAAAAACAATTTTTGCTCTTATCATACCTGTTGTGGTTGTGTTAAGTTGTCAAGAAGAAAATTTGCCGGAAGCTAATTTTAACACCAGTTTAGTAACGAGTTTTGATGTTGCTACAAGTCATGAGAAAGTAGCTTTATCTTGGATTAAACCAATAGAAGGTCTTCCAACTGCTTACAGAGTGTCATGGACTCCTGCAGGTGAAACAGTCGACATTGATGCAACCGAAACCTCTTATGAAGTTGCAGGATTAGAAATAAATAAAGATTATATTTTTTCAATACAAGCTGTTTATGGAGATGATGGCGTTTCAGGTAAAAGAAAAGTAGAAGTTTCTATCCCTGATGAAATTAAATTTAAAGCTTTCGCTGGTTCAGGATTTGTTCAATTACAATGGAATACTCCAAATAGGTCAGATCTTGTTGGTTACGAATTGATTTCAAGTGCTGGAACAGGAATTATACAATTGGATAAAAACACTACTTCATATGTCGTTGATAATTTACAAAATGATACAGAATATACGTTTACATTAACGCCTAAATTTCAAGAGGGGCTTGGAAACCCAATAGAACAGATAGTAACCCCAGGTTTTGTGGAAATGATATTTGCATCAAAAACGTTAGTAAATTCGGGTGAGTCGATAGATTTCTCATATAATCCAGCTTTTTTATTGAATCAGGAAATAGCCACTTATAGTTGGGATTTTAAAGATGGCACAACGGATAATTCTCAGGATCCTTCACATGTCTTTAACACACCAGGTAAATATGAAATTTCATTCGAGATAGTAGATACTAATGGAATAACCTATTCATCAACTAAAACAATAGACATCGTTGGAGTTAATTGGGAATTTGCAGTTTCAAGCCACATAAAAGGGGTAACTGCTTTAAGAGGAGAAGATGGTGTACTTTATATAGGAGATTCTGGAGGAATGTTCTATGCCTTAAATCCTGATGGTACTGAAAAATGGAATTTATCACTTAATACAGGGTCTGGCAGTCAGGAGATTTACGATGGCAGTGCTGTTTTGGGGCAAGATGGTACCATTTATGTAACGAGCCAAAACGGAAGTTTATATGCTATTTCTCAAACAGGTTCTATTAATTGGATATTTACAACAATTAATTCAGCAGATATTAGAACAGGAGCTGCTATTGCTGATGACGGAACGATTTATGTAAATGATAGAGAAGGAAATTTTTATGCAGTAAACCCTAACGGTACTCAAAAATGGAGTTTTGCACATGCAGGTGGAGGAGATTCAAATCCAGCTATAGCTCCCGACGGAACCGTGTACTTTGGATCTGATGATGATAATTTATATGCACTTAACCCAGACGGAACTGTAAAATGGAATTATACAACAGGAGGAAATGTAGATTCTTCTCCAAGTATTGGAGCAGACGGCACTGTATATTTTGGATCAGCTGATAATAGTTTTTACGCATTAACTTCGGAAGGATCACTACAATGGTCTTTTAGTTTTGATGGTCAAAGAACTCTTGGCACTGCTGTAATTGGAATAGATGGAACCGTTTATGTAGGAGTCAGGGACAATAAATTATATGCTTTTAACTCTGGAGGTGGTCTAAAATGGTCAACAACATTTAGTAAAAGATTTCTCTTTGCCTCTGCAACACTTGATGCAAATGGTAATTTGTATATAGGAAATGATGACGGAAATCTATATGCTTTAACTCAAGAAAGTGGAGAAATATTATGGCAAGTAGAAGCTGGTAGAATATTTTCATCACCTACTATTGGTGAAGATGGTAATATATATATAGGAACTTTAATAGATTCGAATGTTGCTCCAACGGCACGTTTCTTATCAGTATATGGAGCAGCTAACACAATAGCGAATAGTCCATGGCCTACAAAAAGAGGAAATATATACCAAACCGGAAGAAAACCTTAAGTAAACATCACATTCAATTAGGATCGATGACATTTTATTGGAGTAGAATTTTAATGCTTATCCATATAGTAGCTAAATAATTAGTATCAAAATAACCGATGATAGGCAATAATTTAACAGAAAATTCTGTCTGTAATAAACCATAAATGCCATACAATTAAACTACATGTATAATGAATTTATATAAAAAATATTATCAAGAATAAAACAATTATAACTTTTAAAACTAACTAATTATGAAAAAAATTACAAAAAACAGAAACAGAGGAAAATATATTTTTCTTTTTTTATTGTCTTTTAGCGCGAATAGTGCTATTGCTCAATTTTTTACGGAGGTGGCTTCTACACCTTTTACCGCAACGAACGATTCTACTCATGCATTTGCGGATATAGATGGAGATGGAGATTTAGACTTGCTTATTCTTGGGGATGATGGTTCTTCGTTTATAGCAGAACTATTTAGAAATGACGGTTTAGGAGGATATACTTTAATTACTGGTACACCATTTACAGGAGTTGAAAGAGGTGATGCAGTATTTGGTGATGTTGATGGTGACTTAGATTTAGATTTAATCATTTCAGGTGATGACGGTCCAGGCCAAATTACACAACTCTTTTTGAATGATGGAACAGGTGTTTTTACTGAATCAACCACACATTCTTTTTCTGGAGTTCGAGGAAATAGTGCTTTAGCAATGGCTGATGTTGATGGAGATTCAGATTTGGATGTTATGCTTTCAGGATGGGATGGTTCAACTAGAGTAACAGAATTACATATAAACAATGGTTCTGGGGTCTTTACTTTAGATACTGCAACATCATTTTCAGCATTTGATGGAGGTAGTATTGATTTTGCTGATGTTGATGGTGATAAAGATTTAGATGTTTTATTAACAGGTAAAGAGTCAATTTCTGGAAAAGCTAAAACAGAATTATACATAAACAACGGTTCTGGAGTGTTTACAAAAGATATTACAACAAGTTTTACAGGAGTTAGGTCTAGTGATGCAAAATTCGCAGATATTGATGGAGATTCAGACCAAGATGTAATAATTTCTGGATGGGATGAAAATGCTGGAATAACAGAAATATATACCAATGATGGTTTAGGTGTATTTACTCTTCATTTAACTTTAGAAGGTTTTACAACTCCAAGGTTAGATTTTGCAGATGTGGACAGCGATTCAGATTTAGATCTTTTTATATCAGGAAAACAGAGCACATCAGGTGTCGCAGAAACGGAATTGTATTTAAATGACGGTTCAGGTAATTTTTCAATTACAACAGATTCTTTTATCGGAACAAGAAGTGGAGATATTAAATCGGCAGATATTGATGGTGATGGTGATATGGATGTTATTATTAGTGGATGGGATGAAGCTTCAAGAACAGTAAAACTCTACACTAACGATTTTACAATATTAGGTGTAGAAGAATTTCTAGCAAATGACATAAAAATATATCCAAATCCAACTAGAGATATATTAAATATCAATTCAAAAAGTAATCAATTAATCAATGCTATTCAAGTATTTGATCTTCTAGGTAGAATGGTAGAAGATATCAAGATGATTAACAATACAATCGATATGTCTCACCTAAATCCTGGTGTTTATCTATTGAAACTTAATTTAGATAATTCTTCAATTACAAAAAGAATAATAAAGAAATAAAAAAAATAGGCATCAAAATTGGTTTTTAAAATTCATCAATCTGTAAAAATTTATTTTGGTCTTATTTATAATATTTAGAAAAAATAATTATGTATATGTCTTTTAAATATAAACAAATTTTACTACTTGGTTTAATTATGGTGTCAATACTTCAGTGTAAAAACCCTAATAAGGTAACCTTAACTGATAACAAAATGAGGGTAGCAAAAATATTAGAGAACTTTAAAAACAGTGAAGGTAAAGATGTTATCGTTGTAGCACATAGAGGTGATTGGAGAAATGCTCCAGAAAACTCCATACAAGCCATTGAGAACTGTATTGAAATGGGTGTAGATATGGTTGAATTGGATGTTCAAAAAACGAAAGATAATCATTTGGTTATAATGCATGATAAAAAAATAAATAGAACAACCACTGGTGAAGGTTTAGTTTCAGATTGGACATTAGACTCTTTAAAAACTTTATTTCTTAAAAATGGATTAGGAAACCCGGAAAGGTTACACAAAGTTCCAACTTTGGAAGAAGCCCTTTTAACCGCAAAAGGTAGAATTTTAGTGAATTTAGATAAATGTTATGAGTATTTTGATGATGCCATAAAGATAATTAAAAAAACAGGCACATTAAATCAAGTAGTTATAAAAGGTTTTTATAAAACTGTGGAAGAGGTTCAAAATGATTTAGGAAGTAATCTAGATTCAATATTATTTATGCCCGTTTTAAATTTAGATAGGCAAAAGAATTCTCACAAAATAATTGAAGATTTTCAGAATCAAATTAAACCGGTTGCAGTGGAATTAATTTTTTCTAAAGATTCATCTAGTGTTATCAATAATCTATACGAAATAAAAAGAAAAGGGAGTAGAATTTGGGTAAATTCACTATGGGCATCTTTAAATGCAGGTTATGAAGATGAAATTGCAGTGAAACATACAGATAGTATTTATGGTTGGTATCTTGAGAAAGGAGTGAATATTATTCAAACGGATAGACCAAAATTACTATTAGATTATCTTAGGAGTAAAGGACTTCATCATTAATAATTGAGTTATTAAAGACATCATTTTGAAATTACTGTAATTAAATGATGATTTCTTAAAGGAAGAAATAGAGAGGAAAGAAAAAAGGGGATAAGTGTAAGAATTACTCTTTTGATAATAAAAAAATAACTCTAATATGATACATTTTTATAAAAAGTCAAAGAACAAATCTATTATATTAGAAGACAATCAACAAAAAAAGCTATATAAAAAACTTAAATGGCAAGTTTTTATATCTGCCACTTTGGGTTATGGATTATATTATGTTTGTCGTTTAAGTCTAAATGTTATTAAAAAACCAATAGTTGATGCTGGTATTTTAACAGAATCGGAACTAGGTATTATAGGAGCTGCACTCTTTTTTTCTTACGCAGTAGGTAAGTTAACCAATGGTTTTTTAGCAGATCATAGCAACATAAAACGGTTTATGGCTACGGGTCTTTTGATTTCTGCGCTAGCTAATTTAGTTATGGGTTTTACAGGAACCTTTTTATTTTTTGCCATTTGTTGGGCCGTAAATGGGTGGGTACAATCTATGGGTGCTCCGTCATGTATTGTTTCACTATCAAGATGGTACAAAGATTCAGAACGTGGAAGCTTTTATGGGTTTTGGAGTACAAGTCATAACATAGGTGAAGCATTAACATATATTTTAACTGCAGTTGTAGTTTCTTATTATGGTTGGGAATGGGGCTTCCGTGCAGCTGCTATTGTTGGCTTAATAGGTGCGTTAATAATTTCTGCTTTCTTTCATGACACTCCAGAAAGTAAAGGGTTGCCTCCAGTAAATGAAGATTTTATAAAAGAAAAAGTGTCAACATGGGACGAACAGAAAAGTGTTCTAAAAAATCCGCAAGTATGGATTTTAGCATTGTCAAGTGCCTTTATGTATATTTCAAGATATGCGGTAAATAGTTGGGGGCCTTATTATTTTGAAGCAGCAAAAGGATACACATTAACGCAGGCAAATAGTTTGGTCGCAATTAGCGCAGTTTGTGGAATTATCGGAACTGCTTCATCTGGTTTAGTTTCTGATAAATTCTTTAATGGAAGAAGAAATATGCCTGCTTTAATCTTTGGCATAATGAATGTTTTTGCACTTTCACTTTTTTTATTAGGTCCTAAAAATATGTGGTGGATAGATGTTGTAAGTATGGTCATTTTTGGTTTAGCTATAGGTGCATTAATTTGTTATTTAGGAGGGCTAATGGCGGTTGATATTACATCTAAAAAAGCATCAGGTGCCGCTTTAGGTATTGTTGGGATAATGAGTTATGCAGCAGCGGGCATCCAAGATATTGCCAGTGGTTTTTTAATAGAAAACAACAAAACAATAGTAAATGGTAAAGCTATTTATGATTTTGATATAATTTCTATTTTTTGGATTGGTGCTGCAGTAACATCTGTTTTGTTAGCGCTTTTTGTCTGGAAAAAAACATAAATAATTTAAAAATATATAAATATGAATAAAATAAAAAATATCGTTTTTGATTTAGGTGGTGTAATAATGAATCTTAATGTCCCTAGAACTATTCTTGAATTTGAACGTATTGGAATAAAGAATATTGTTAATGATACTGGTCATTATTATACTGATCCTATTTTTTATAATTTTGAAATTGGAAAAGTTTCAGAGTCTGATTTTATAGATAGATTAAGTAGTATATCTTATTTAAACCCATCTAAAAATGAAATTAAAGAAGCTTGGAATGCTATGATATTGGATATACCTAAAGAAAGAATTGAAATTCTTGTTAACTTTAAAAAGAAGTATAAAATTTATCTTTTAAGTAATACCAATAGTATTCATCAAAAAAAGTTTATAACAGAAGTTAATGAAAAAAACAATATTTCTTTCAATGAATTATTTCAGAAAGCATATTACTCACACGAAATAGGTTTTAGAAAACCAAATGCAGAAGCATTTGAATTTATTATAAAAGATAGTGAAATGAATCCAAGTGAAACTCTGTTTGTTGACGATTCTATTGATAACATTAAGACAGCAAAAATAATAGGAATCAATACATACCATATTGAGGGAAATAATTCAATTGAAAAATTATTCTTAAATAATTAAAATGTATTATTTAGGGTTAGACATCGGAAGTTCTTCTATAAAGGCGGCATTAGTAGAAATTGCAACAGGGAAAAGTTTGGGAGTTGTTCAAGAACCAAAAGAAGAAATGAGCATGTTTGCTCAAAAAAATGGTTGGGCAGAGCAAAAGCCAGATGATTGGTGGCTGCATAGTTGCAATGCAATTACCAATTTAAAAAAGCAATACAACGTTAGTCGAACTCAAATAAAAGGAATTGGTATTTCATATCAAATGCACGGTTTGGTGTTGGTTGATAAAAAAGGAAATCCGTTACGTAAAGCTATTATTTGGTGCGATTCTAGAGCCGTAGAAATTGGTAACAATGCTTTTGCAGAAATTGGCGAAGAAAAATGTGCTTCACATTTATTAAACTCACCAGCAAATTTTACAGCATCAAAATTAAAATGGGTAAAAGAAAATGAACCAGAAATTTATAAGCAGATTTATAAGTTTATGTTGCCTGGAGATTATATCGCCTATAAATTTTCAGATAAAATAAACACTACTATTTCAGGATTATCCGAAGGGATTTTCTGGGATTTTAAAAACAATTCAGTTGCCGATTTTCTTTTAGAATATTACGGAATTGACCAATCTTTAGTGCCAGATATTGTAGATACTTTTGGTATTCAATCTTTAGTAGATGAAAAAGGAGAAAAAGAAAGTGGTATTGCTGCAGGAACTCCAATTTATTACAGAGCAGGCGATCAGCCAAATAATGCACTTTCTTTAAACGTATTTAATCCAGGAGAAGTTGCTGCAACTGGCGGAACATCTGGTGTTGTGTATGCGGTTACAGATAGTTTATCAGGAAAAGAAAGTACGAGGGTGAACAATTTTGCGCACGTAAATTATTCAAAAAATAGCAAAAGAATAGGGAAGTTATTAAACATCAATGGCGCAGGCATTCAATACAGATGGTTGCTAAATAACTTGGCAGTAAGTTCTTATGAAGAGATGAATACATTGGCTTCAGAAATTCCAATCGGTTCAGATGGCGTTTGCGTAATTCCTTTTGGTAATGGTGCAGAACGTATGTTAAACAACAAAGAAATTGGTACTAGAATCGTAAATATGAATCTGAACAATCATCATAAAGGTCATATGTGCAGAGCGGCTTTAGAAGGTATTGCGTTCTCTTTTTATTACGGAATGGAAATCTTAAAATCAGACGGAATTAATCCAACCGTTATCAGAGCAGGAAATGATAATTTATTTCGTTCAGAAATTTTTGCCAATACGGTAGCAACTTTAATTCAGCAAGAAATTGAAATTTACAACACAACCGGCGCAATTGGTGCCGCAAGAGCAGCGAACCTTCATACGGGAAATTTTGAAGCATTTAGCAAATCGATTATGGACAACGATCACGTAATGACATTTATGCCTTTTAAAGACAAAAAACCATATTTAGAAGCTTATAACAATTGGAAAAAAGAATTAGAATTGGTTTTAAATAAACAATAAAAAAAGAGTGTTTTGGGCGTTACCTAAAAAGGTCGGGCTTTCCAATACAATCTTTTTGCTTGTTCTCGATACAAAATTTCTGAAAAAGAAATTTCACTCGAACTGACAGCAAAAAGGATTTCCATTGCAATCCCTAACGCAAATCCCTAACGCAAATCCAGTACATAAAACAACAATTACACAAATAAACAATTAAACATTTATCAAAATGGCAAACAAAGAATATTTTAAAGGAATCAATAAAATTCAATTCGAAGGCAAAGAATCAGACAATCCGTTAGCTTTTAAATACTACAATCCAGATCAAATAGTTGCAGGTAAAACAATGCGCGAGCATTTTAAATTTGCAATTGCCTATTGGCATACATTCTGCGGCCAAGGAGGAGATCCTTTTGGACCAGGAACACAAAATTTTGGTTGGGATCAAGCTACAGATGCAGTTCAAGCAGCAAAAGACAAAGCAGACGCAGCATTTGAATTTATCAACAAAATGGGCTTTGATTATTTCTGTTTTCATGATTATGATTTAATTCAAGAAGGCGCAACTTTTGCAGAATCAGAAAAAAGATTAGATACTATTACAGATTATATCAAAGGAAAACAAGCAGAAAGCGGCGTAAAATTATTATGGGGAACAGCAAACTGTTTTTCAAATCCGCGTTACATGAATGGTGCTGCTACAAATCCTGATTTTAATGTAGTAGCAAGAGCTGGTGGTCAAGTAAAATTGGCATTAGATGCAACGATTAAATTAGGTGGAGAAAATTACGTTTTTTGGGGAGGAAGAGAAGGTTATATGTCTTTGTTAAACACAGATATGGGACGTGAACTTGATCACATGGCACAATTTTTAACCATGGCAAGAGATTATGCCAGAGCACAGGGTTTTAAAGGAACTTTCTTTATAGAACCAAAACCAATGGAACCGATGAAACATCAGTATGATTTTGATGCTGCGACTGCAATAGGCTTTTTAAAAGAATATGGTTTAGACAAAGATTTTAAAATGAATATTGAGGTAAATCACGCAACTTTAGCGCAACATACAATGCAACACGAATTAGCCGTTGCTGCCAAAGCAGGAATGTTAGGAAGTATAGATGCGAATAGAGGAGATTACCAAAACGGTTGGGATACAGATCAATTTCCAAACAACATTCAAGAAACTACAGAAGCAATGTTAGTGTTTTTACAAGCTGGAGGTTTACAAGGTGGAGGTGTTAATTTTGATGCAAAAATTAGAAGAAACTCTACGGATATGGAAGATGTTTTTCATGCACATATTGGCGGCGCAGATACGTTTGCTAGGGCTTTAATAACTGCTGATAAAATTATGCAATCATCCTCTTACAACTCATTAAGAGAAAAAAGATACAGTTCTTTTGATGGCGGAAAAGGTGCAGCTTTTGAAGCTGGAAAATTAGAACTTTCAGACTTGTATAACATCGCTCAAGAAAATGGCGAGTTAACCTTACAAAGCGGAAAACAAGAATTGTTTGAGAATATAATTAATCAATATATATAAACAATTAATGCGTCATTGCGAGGCACGAAGCAATCTTTCATTAGTTACAAAAGATTAAATTTTAAAAACTAACTAAAATAAATTTATGGCACAATCATCAACAAACTCAGGTTATTTAATTAAACTCACATTAGTAGCCACATTAGGAGGTTTGCTATTTGGATATGACACAGGAGTAATTTCAGGAACTGTAGGTGCTTTAGATAGTTTTTTTGTAGTGCCGAAAGGGTTATCTGAAACAGCTGCAAGTGCATTTAAAGGTTTTTTGGTGTCTAGTGCATTAATTGGCTGTATAATTGGTGGGATTTTTAGTGGTGTTATCAGCAAAAAATTAGGGCGTAAAAAAGGACTTGTTTTAGCTGCAATTTTATTTTTAATCTCTGCTTTAGGCTCTGCAATGCCAGAAATGTTTATTGCACCAATAGGGGAATTAGACCATACTTTTTCAACCATATTTATTTTTTATAGAATTATTGGTGGTATTGGAGTTGGTTTAGCATCTATGTTATCGCCGTTATATATTGCAGAAATTGCACCAGCAAAAAGTAGAGGAAAATTAGTCTCTTTTAATCAGCTTGCAATTGTTGGAGGTTTTATGGTTGTCTATTTTGTCAATTATTTTATTTCAAGAGGTGGTGGGTCTGATGCTTGGTTAAATGAAATTGGTTGGAGATGGATGTTTGCTTCAGAAGTAATCCCTGCTGGTTTATTTTTAGGACTTTTATTTTTTGTGCCAGATACACCACGTTCTTTAGTATTAAGAAACAAACCAGAAGAAGCATTAGCTGTTTTGGTAAAAGTTAATGGCGAAGTCGAGGGAAATAGAATTTTGGTGGAAATAGAGAATACGACAGGTAAAAAAAAACCTGGGAACTTATTCTCTTTTGGTTGGTTAGTTATAGTAATCGGAATTTTACTCTCAATATTTCAGCAATTTGTTGGAATAAATGTTGTTTTATATTATGCACCAGAAATCTTTAAAACAATTTCATCGGGTACAGATACTGCTTTATTAATGACAATTGTGGTAGGTATTGTAAACTTCTTATTTACCATAATTGCTGTGAAAACAGTAGATAAATATGGTAGAAAACCATTAATGATTATTGGTGCACTGGGTATGGCTATCGCAATGTTATCCTTAGGTTTTGTTTTTTATTCAGGAGCAACAGGTTATTTAGCATTGTTTTGCATGGTGTTATATGTAGCGAGTTTTGCCATGAGTTGGGGGCCAGTTACGTGGGTTTTGTTGGCAGAAATTTTTCCGAATAAAATTAGAGGAAAGGCATTAGCAATAGCAGTTGCTGCGCAATGGATTTCTAATTATTTAGTATCATTAACGTTTCCAATGATGAATGATAGCTCTTACTTAACAGAAAAATTCAATAATGGTTTTGCATATTGGATTTACGGAATCATGAGTATTTTAGCAATGTTATTTATCATGAAATTAGTTCCAGAAACCAAAGGAAAGACTTTAGAAGAAATGGAAGACCTTTGGAAGAAGAAGTAATCATAAAATCAGTTTAAAAATACTAATAAATCCAGTTGATTATTTTCTTTTCAACTGGATTAATTTATAAATAAAAGTAAAATAATGAACAAGAAAATAGACCAACAATCCGCAGATAATATTAGAGCATTAGCGGTTGCGATGGTAGAAAAGGCAAACTCTGGGCATCCCGGAGGACCAATGGGTGGTGCAGATTTTATGCACATCTTATATTCAGAATTTTTTAATTATGATCCTTCGGATATGACTTGGGCCTTTAGAGATCGTTTCTTTATGGATGCAGGTCATTTATCCACTTTAATGTATGCACAATATTATTTGTTAGAAAACTACGAAAAAAAAGATATTGCTAACTTTAGACAATGGGGTTCTATTACTCCAGGACATCCAGAAGTAGATGTTGCAAGAGGAATTGAAAATACATCTGGACCTTTAGGACAAGGACACACAATGGGAGTTGGTGCAGCAATTGCCGCAAAATTTTTACAAGCACGTTTTGGAGATTGGATGCATCATAAAGTCTATGGTTTTATTTCTGATGGTGGCGTTCAAGAAGAAATTTCTCAAGGAGCAGGAAGAATTGCAGGTCATTTAGGCTTGAACAATTTTATCCTGTTTTATGATTCTAATGATATTCAGCTTTCTACTTCAACAGACGAAGTAACTTCTGAAGATACCGCAATGAAATATAGATCTTGGGGTTGGAATGTAGTTATAATTGATGGACATAATCACGATGAAATAAGAAAAGCATTAACAGACGCAAATAACGAAACTGAAAAACCGACCTTAATTATTGGTAAAACAATTATGGGCAAAGGTTGTGTTACTGCAGATGATAAAATCTTTGAAGGCGAATGTGAATTGCACGGACAACCTATTGGAGCATCAGGAGCAGATTACACAAAAACCTTATTAAATTTAGGTGCAAATCCTGATCATCCTTTTGATATTTATTATCATGTTAGCGAATTTTATCAAAATTTATTAAAAGAAAAAACAGTGAAAGCTGCTGAAAAGAAAAAAGAGATTGCAGGTTGGAAAAAATCTAACGAAGCACTATCAAACAAATTAGATTTCTTTTTATCAGGAAAATTACCAGATTTAGATTTTGAAGGAATTACTCACAAAGCAGGTTTAGCATCAAGAGCAGCTTCATCTGGCGTTTTAGCATATTTAGCTGACAAAGTAGAAAATATGATCGTTTCTTCTGCAGATTTATCAAACTCTGATAAAACTGACGGATTTTTAAAGAAAACACATGCGCTTAAAAAAGGTGATTTTAGTGGTTCTTTTTTACAAGCTGGTGTTGCCGAATTAACAATGGCTTGTATTGCAAATGGAATTGCTTTACACGGTGGAATTATTCCTGTTGTGGCAACTTTCTTCGTGTTTTCAGATTATATGAAACCTGCAATTCGTTTAAGTGGGATTCAAGAATTGGGTGTAAAATATGTTTGGACGCACGACGCTTTTAGAGTTGGTGAAGATGGACCAACACATCAACCTGTTGAGCAAGAAGCACAAATTAGATTGTTAGAAAAATTAAAAAATCATAGTGGAAAACCGAGTTTCTTGGCATTACGTCCTGCAGATTCTGCAGAAACAAGTGTTGCTTGGAAAATGGCATTGGCGAATACAAATTCGCCAACAGGTTTAATTTTATCAAGGCAAGGAATTAAAGATTTATTACCTTCGGAATCTTCTAAAACATCAAGATATCAACAAGCATTAGCCGCAGAAAAAGGTGGTTATTTGGTAAAAGAAGTAGAAAACCCTGATGTTGTTTTAATTGCAAATGGCTCTGAAGTTGCCACACTTTTTGAAGCAGCAGAAATTTTAGAATCAAAAAATAACTTAAAAGTAAATATTGCTTCTGTAATTTCGGAAGGATTATTCAGGTTACAATCTAAAGAATATCAACAGAGTATCATTCCAAAAAATAAACCTTTATTTGGTTTAACAGCAGGTTTACCAGTAAATTTAGAGGGTTTGGTTGGCGATGAAGGCAAAGTTTTTGGACTAGAACATTTTGGGTATTCAGCACCTGCAACTGTGCTAGATGATAAATTTGGTTTTACAGGTGAAAAAGTAAGCAAACAAGTATTAGAATATTTAAAAACAGTTTAAAAAAGAACAAATGAAATTTTTTATTGATACAGCAAACTTAGAAGAAATAGTAGAAGCACAAGCATTAGGCGTTTTAGATGGCGTTACAACAAACCCATCTTTAATGACTAAAGAAGGCATTATTGGTGCAGAAAATATATTAAATCATTATAAAAAAATCTGTGAAATTGTTACAGGTGTTGTTTCTGCAGAAGTGATTGCAACAGATTATGATGGAATGATTAAACAAGGAGAAGAATTAGCAGCTTTACATCCTCAAATTGTGGTAAAATTACCTATGATTGCAGATGGCGTAAAAGCGTGTAAATATTTTTCTGATAAAGGAGTTAAGACAAACGTAACGTTAGTATTTTCTGCTGGACAAGCATTATTGGCAGCAAAAGCGGGAGCAACCTATGTTTCTCCTTTTTTAGGAAGATTGGATGATATTTCTACAGATGGTTTAAATTTAATCGCAGAAATGAGGTTAATTTATGATAACTACGGATTCAAATCTCAAATTTTAGCAGCATCTGTAAGAAATACAATGCACGTTATTAATTGTGCAAAACTAGGTTCTGATGTTATGACTGGACCTTTATCATCGATTACAGGATTGTTAAAACATCCTTTAACAGATAGTGGTTTGGCAAAATTTTTAGAAGATTATAAGAAAGGAAATTAAATAGTTGAAAAAATCAATATTTGTAGTATTTGTGTTATCGTTGGGAGATGTTTGGTTTTGATGATGGAATCATATTTGGTGTTATGTCTTAAACTAGTTTAGAATTTAATCTAAGTTATGCCTAATTAGGTTGGGCAGTAAGTTCTCCATCTTTTGCAGCTATGTTTGCAATGCTAGTTTCCAGACGTATGAGTAATTTAGTAGGTAGAAAACGAATTCTTATAGTGGTTTTATTACTTTATGCAGTGTCAACTATTTTATCTGCTTATGTGATTTCTTATGAGATGTTGTATATAGTTCGAATGATTGGTGGCTTAGCTTTTGGTGCAGCAGCAGCATCTACTTTATTAGCACTTTTTGTTTGGAAAAAAACGTAAAAATTAAAAAAATGAATAAAATGAATAAAATAAAAAATATAGTTTTTGATTTGGGAGGCGTACTTATGAATTTAGACGTTCCTAGAACAATTAAAGCCTTTAAGAACTTGGGCATTGAGAATATTGTGAATGAAACAGGTCATAATTATCAACATTCTTTTTTTTATGAATTTGAAATAGGAGCAATTTCTGAAAACACATTTTTGCAGAATTTATCAAATTTGTCAAAACTAAAACCTAACAAAATAGAGATTAAGAATGCTTGGAATGAAATGATATTAGACATTCCCAAAAACCGTATTGATTTTATAAAAAATTTAAAACCAAATTACAATCTTTTTCTTTTGAGTAATACGAACAGTATTCATCAGCATAAATTTACAAGTGAGTTTGAAGATAACTTCGAGTTTTCTTTAAATAGTTTATTTAAAAAAGCCTACTATTCACATGAGGTCAAAATTAGAAAGCCGGATAAAGAAGTGTTTGATCTTATATTGAATGACAGCAAATTAAAAGCAGAAGAAACGCTTTTTGTAGACGATTCTTTACCTAATATTCAATCGGCTAAAAACACAGGTATAAATACATTTCATATTCAAAACTACAACTTATTTAATATCCTAAAATAGGATGAATTAGACAAAAACTCAAACGCATTAAGTTTGAGTTTTTAATTATTTTTTTAAAAGTTATAATCAAGTCTTACGTCTTAAGTTCAAAAGCGCAGCTATCTTATGCTTTTTTAGGTAATTACTCTTAAGAATACAAATCCCTATATTTCTTCGGATTCGATTCATGCATCATTGCATACACTTTTTCAAAAATATCTTCTGCAGATGGTTTTGAAAAATAATCGCCGTCAGTTCCATAAGCTGGTCTGTGCGCTTTTGATGTTAATGTTGATGGTTTGCTATCTAAATATCGATACGCATTTTGTTTTTCTAAAATTTCTTGTAATAAATAAGCAGAACCTCCGCCAGGAACATCTTCATCTACAATTAAAAGTTTGTTAGTTTTTGCAACACTTTTTACAGAATCATGATTTAAATCAAATGGTAATAAACTTTGTGCGTCTATAATTTCGATATGAATATCAACTTGCGCTAAATCTTTTGCTACACTTTCAACAATTCTAACGGTAGATCCGTAAGAGACTACGGTAACGTCAGTTCCTTCTCGTAAGACTTCAATTTGTCCAATTGGCGTTCTGAATTCGCCTAAATTATTTGGTAAATTTTCTTTTAATCGATATCCGTTTAAACATTCAATAACTAATGCAGGTTCATCACTTTCTAATAAAGTATTGTAAAATCCTGCGGCTTTTGTCATATTTCGTGGTACTAGAACATGAATTCCGCGAATGTTATTTATAATTCCGCCCATTGGAGATCCTGCATGCCAAATACCTTCTAAACGGTGACCACGCGTTCTGATGATTAACGGCGCTTTTTGTTTCCCAAAAGAACGGTAACGCAAAGTCGCTAAATCATCACTCATAATTTGCAACGCATATAGCAGGTAATCTAAATACTGAATCTCTGCAATTGGACGTAAACCGCGCATTGCCATTCCAATTCCTTGACCAATGATTGAAGCTTCTCGAATCCCGCAATCTGCAACTCTTAAATTTCCATATTTTTCTTGTAAACCTTCTAAACCTTGGTTTACATCACCAATATGACCTGCATCTTCTCCAAAAATTAAAACTTCTGGAAATTTCTTCAATAAAGCATCAAAATTATCACGCATAATTATACGTGCATCAACTAGGTTTTTTTCTTTAGAATAGCTAGGTTTTACTTCTTTAATATGTGTTGCGCCTGTTTCTGAATCATTCATTAAATGAGAAGAATATTTTACTCCAGCAACTTCAATTTGATGTTTGATAAAATTTTGTAATTCCTTTTTTTCTTGAAAATTCTCATTTCTCACATAACGCAAAACTTTTCTTGCAGCAGCTAAAACATCTTTGCCAAGTGGCTCAACATTCTTTAATAAATCGGTTTTGTATTTGCTGATAAATGTTCCATTACTACTTTTTTGAGCAACTTTATCAAAAATTTCAGCAACTTTTTTTACCTGTGCTTTTGTATCATTCAAATAGGCACTCCAAGCATTTCTTCTTGCTTCACCAACTTGCTTTTTTGCTTGTTTGTCAATTGCAATAATATCTTCTTCATTGTTGGTGAACTTTAAAATTTCTCCATCTGTATTTTCTAACTCAAACTCTAAAATCCATTTTCTGAATTGTGAAACACAATCAAAACTTTTTTCCCATTCTAATCTTTCAGAGTTTTTATAACGTTCATGTGAACCAGAAGTAGAGTGTCCTTGCGGTTGTGTTAGTTCTTTAACGTGAATTAAAACAGGAACATGTTCTTCTCTTGCTATTTTTGCAGCTTTTTGATAAACATCCATTAATTTAACATAATCCCAACCGTTTACTACAAATATTTCATAACCGTTTGTTCCTTTTTCTCTTTGAAATCCTTTTAAAACTTCAGAAATACTTTCTTTGATTGTTTGGTGTTTTGCGTGAACAGAAATCCCATATTCATCATCCCAAACACTCATTACCATTGGTACATTTAAAACGCCAGCTGCGTTAAAGGTTTCAAAAAACAAGCCTTCACTTGTACTTGCGTTTCCAATTGTTCCCCAAGCAATTTCATTTCCGTCAATAGAAAAATTAGTTTTATTTTTTAAAACAGCAACATTTCTGTAAATTTTTGATGCTTGTGCCAAACCCAATAATCGTGGCATTTGACCTGCTGTTGGAGAAATATCTGCGGATGAATTTTTCTGTTTAGTCAGATTTTTCCAACTTCCATCTTCGTTTAAACTATGGGTTGCAAAATGCCCGCCCATTTGTCTTCCTGCAGACATTGGTTCTGCTTTAATATCTGTATGAGCATACAAACCTGCGAAAAATTGTTGTGCAGTAAGCTCGCCAATTGCCATCATAAACGTTTGATCTCTGTAATAACCAGATCTAAAATCACCATTTTTGAACGCTTTTGCCATCGCTAATTGTGGCACTTCTTTTCCGTCTCCAAAAATTCCGAATTTCGCCTTGCCCGTCAACACTTCTCTTCTTCCTAATAAACTACATTCTCTACTTATTCTTGCAATTTTATAATCTTGTAGAACTTCTTTTTTGAAGTCTTCAAAAGAGATGTTGGTTGTTTTTTGGGAAGTTGTTGTTTCAGACATTGATATTTTTTTTAGTACTGCAAAGGTAACTTTTTTAGTTGATAACTAAAAATTGTTGTATTTATTGAATTTATCGTAAAAAAATATAACAAAAAAGTTATATTTGTATGAATTTACTAATTTTGATGGAAAATTACTGTTAAAATAATCCTCTTCTAATAAAGTTATAAATTCTAGAGAAATTTGTGGTCACCACAAATCTAATTTTTTCTTGATAATTTGGTTGTGCAATTTCGAAGCCATTATTTGAATAAACAGGTAAATAGAATTCGAAAATATTTCTTATTAAATTTAATCGGATTCCATTTTCATAAGCAAAAAACGGATTATCACCTTTATTTTTTAAAATGGCGGCATCATTATATACTTCTATCCATCGCCAAACACCAATACTAGAATTTCCAGAAAGCATAAATTCATTTGCATATCTAGTTGATAAAACGGATTTGAATCCGCCTTCGGCAGAAATAAATTGCTGACTAAAAATACCCGAATCTTCAGATCTACCGTAATAATTTAATCCGAATAAATAATCATTTGCTCGATCTAAACCATAACTAAAATAATCTGAACCTGTGTTGTTAAACAGAAATGCACCCGCAAAAACTCGAAATTGCAACTCTCTATTGGTTGCTGTTAATTTTCTGTACGTAAATTCTGCATTTAATTTAGAAAAGTCTGACGAGTACTCTACGCCAAAATCATAACTAATTCCGCGAATCAACGCAGGGTTGCTATAAGAATAAGACAAACCAAAAATATGATACTTGTCTTCTGGAGATTTTTCCATTCCAATAGGAACTTGTTTATCAATATTTACCATTTTTGCAACGATGGATTTGGTCTCAACATCACGCAAACTTTCTCGGCTAAAATCTACTTTTACAAAAGGAGTTAATGTGTTGTAAGATAAATTTGGTTCATAATGATTTGTACTACCTGCCAAACCGTAAGCAATATTATACAATTTTGAATTTTCAAAAAATTGATTGTAAACAATAGCAAAGTCACCAACAACAGATCTACTTTTAGTTGCAAAAGCAGGAGCGACTTTCATTTCAAGATTTTTCTTAAAAATTGGTTTGTTACTTAAATCTACTCCTAAAATAACACCATCATAAAAATTGTAATCTATTTTTGGAGTGTAAAAAACTTGATGAAAATTTGGACTTTCAATATCTTTATAAAATGTAAATTTTAATGGTTTATTTAAAAATTTACCAGAAATATCTGCGCTGTTATTCAGATAATTGTATTCTGGATACAATTGCTCGTAATTTAAAATTAACCGATCAAAATTATCCTTTTTAATAGTAATTGTTTTCGTAGAATCAATATCAGAAATCCATTCTTTAAAAACAATAGTATCTTTTCTTAATCCGTAGAGTGCAACTGGAGCCGTAATATTTCTTCTGTTTTTTATAACTACATCAATAGAATCTGCTTTGATTGTTGTTTTTTTTATGCTGTAATCAATTTTTTTATTCGTGTTAATGTAATCCCCAAAAAACCAACTAACATCCTTGTTTGTTTTTGTTGCTAATATTTTTGCAAAGGAAGTACTTGTGGTTGCTTTTAGTTGTGTTTCTGAATAATATTCTTTAATAGCATCATGTAAAACATCTTCACCCACGTAACCACCAAGATAACGTAAACCCAACCCAGACTTGTATCTGTTAATAATTTTCCTATTAAAATTAGATAATGAGTCTGCAGATGTTGTTAATGCCTGATCTAAAAATTGACGAGCGCTAAAGCGATATAAAAAAGGATATTTGTCGTTAAATTTTAGTTTTGCAACGTTAAAAGAGCGAAAACCCCAATAATCAGAATATTTTCCAAATAATTTTATTTCTGGATAATATTCGTCCACATACTTAATCATTAAATACGTTTCAATACCATCAATTAACCAATAATCTGTTCTCTTATTAACAAGTATGGTGTTTTCAAGATATTTCCTTGAAATTTCTTTAAACATGGTTATGTCCCACATAAATGTAGTTTGAAATGGACTTAATTTCCAGGGCAGTTTATTTAAGCCATAAATGGGATTTTTACTTTGGGTATTTTTGTCTATAAATAACTCTTTGTGCGGATATTTACCTAAAAATTTTTCAATAAAAAGCAATTCTCTTTGTAAAATATCTGTAGCTAAATTGTCATTAATTTCTTTTTCTAAAATATCTGTGTGAATAAATATTTCTTTTGTGTTAAAGTTTTTAAATTTCTGAACAGAATCAATTACAAAATTCACATCTGTTTTGTTTTGCCCAACTAAAAAGAACTCTTTAATGCTATCTTTATTTGTTTCATATTTATATAGATTACTTTCTAGGTATAAATTTTTAGGAACAGAAATTTTTACTTCAAAATCTGTTGCTTCTTCAAACAAATCATCCGTATTTAAATTACTCATGGTTTTCCAACCATTCTGGTAAACAGCAGGAGTAATGTACCAATATTTTAAATTGTAACCAGAACCTGTTTTTCCATATCTTGTAAATTTAGAATTTGGTATTTTTACTTGGTATTCTAAATTTAACGTAATAGATTTTTTAGGTGAAATAAAGTTTTCTGGTTTTATTTTAATAATATCAGGATGGTTTTTTACTTCGCTAAAATTAATTTTTTTACCATCTAATTCTATAAATTTTACTTTAGAAAAACCGAGTTCTTTTTTTTTAGCAAAATATAAAGACCGATTAAAATCTTCAACAAATCTTTTCGTTAAAGGTGTTTCCCTTCCTTTATAACTATTTGCCCAATTGTGAAGATAAATTTCCTTTAAAGTATCTTTAGATGAGTTATAATAAATTATTTGTTGACTTATTGTTAAAATGTTTTTTTTAGAATCTAAAACGGCATCGATTTTTATTGCGTTCTTTTGAGCAACAGTACCAAAATAACACAAACACAAAAACACAAAAAGAAGTCTCTTTTTCAATTTAGAACTTTTTTACCAAATACAAATTTTAGAAGTTTGGTTTTAGTTGGTATTTTGCATAAAATTTATTCAAATGGTCAATAGCTTCTTCTGCTGTATCAACAACTCTAAATAATTTCAAGTCTTCAAGACTCACATTATTTTCTGTAATTAAAGTATCTTTTATCCAATCTAATAACCCGCCCCAAAATTTTGTACCAACAAGTATTATAGGGAAACGACCAATTTTTTTAGTCTGTATTAAGGTAATTGCTTCAAACAATTCGTCCATGGTTCCAAAACCACCAGGCATTACTATAAAACCTTGTGAATATTTTACAAACATTACTTTTCTTACAAAAAAATAATCGAATTCTAAATTTTTATCAGGATCAATCCACGGATTGTAATGTTGTTCAAAAGGCAATTCAATATTTAAACCTACAGATGTTCCTTTTCCTCTTCTAGCACCTTTGTTTCCTGCCTCCATTATTCCTGGACCACCACCAGTAATTACACCATAGCCGTTTTGAGTTAGCTGAAAAGCCATTTCTTCTGCTAAAATATAATGAGGATGATCTGATTTTGTTCTTGCAGAGCCAAAAATAGAAACACAAGGACCAATTTTACTTAATTTTTCATAACCTCCTACAAATTCAGACATTATTTTAAAAATTGCCCAAGAATCTTTCGATTTTATTTCATTCCAAGTTTTTGGTTCAAATCTTTCACGGATTTTCTTATCGTCATTTATCATGTTAAATTGTTTAAGCTGAAATTTTTATTATAAAAATCAGTCTGCTAAATTAGTTCTTTTTTCAAAAATTGTGCAGTATAACTCGTTTTATGTTTTGCAACTTCCTCTGGAGTTCCAGAACACAATACTTTCCCGCCGTTTTTACCACCTTCCATTCCAATATCAATTATATAATCGGCAAGTTTTATAACGTCCATATTATGCTCAATAATTAACACGGTATTTCCTTTGTTTGCTAACTTATTTAAAACATCCATTAACACTCTAATGTCTTCAAAATGCAAACCAGTTGTTGGTTCATCTAAAATATAAAACGTATTTCCAGTATCTCTTTTAGATAGTTCTGCTGCCAATTTTATTCGTTGCGCTTCACCACCAGAAAGAGTTGTAGATTGTTGACCAAGAGTTATGTATCCCAAGCCAACATCTTTAATGGTTTTTAGTTTTCTATAAATTTTTGGAATATTTTCAAAGAATGGCGTTGCTTCTTCAATCGTCATATTCAAAATATCAGAAATTGATTTTCCTTTGAAACGAATCTCCAATGTTTCTCGATTAAAGCGCTTTCCTTGACACGTTTCACATTCTACATGAACATCTGGTAAAAAATTCATTTCAATTACACGAACTCCACCACCTTGGCAGGTTTCACATCGGCCGCCTTTTACGTTAAATGAAAATCGCCCTGGTTTGTAACCACGAATCGCAGCTTCTGGCGTTTTTGCAAATAAACTTCGAATCTCGTCAAACGTTTTTGTGTACGTTGCAGGGTTAGAACGTGGCGTTCTACCAATTGGCGATTGATCAATATCAATCACTTTATCCACATGTTCTAAACCTTCAATTTTCTTATACGGCATCGGTTGTTTAACACCTCTATAAATATGAGCGTTTAAAATTGGATATAAAGTTTCATTAATTAATGTCGATTTTCCACTTCCCGAAACCCCAGTCACACAAATCATTTTTCCTAGCGGAAATTCAACCGAAACATTTTTTAAATTGTTTCCAGTTGCACCTTTTAGTTTGATGAATTTCCCGTTTCCTTCTCTTCTTTTCTTCGGAATTTCAATTTTCTTTTTTCCTGTAAGATAATCGGATGTTAAGGTGCGTTGTTTTTTTAATTCGGCAAACGTTCCTGCGGATACAATTTTGCCGCCATGTTTCCCTGCTCCTGGACCAATATCAAATACAAAATCGGCGCTTTCTATCATGTCTTTGTCATGTTCAACAACTAAAACCGAGTTTCCAATATCACGCAATTTGATCAATGAATCAATTAATTTTTGATTATCTCGTTGATGTAATCCAATACTTGGTTCATCAAGAATATACAAAACACCAACCAGTTGTGAACCAATTTGTGTAGCCAAACGAATTCGTTGTGCTTCACCGCCAGAAAGTGATTTTGATGTTCTGTCTAGCGTTAAATAATCCAAACCAACATCTAGTAAAAATTGAATTCGGGTTCTGATTTCTTTTAAAATTTCGCCACCAATTGCCAACTGTTTTTCTGATAATTTCTTTTCGATAGTATTAAACCATTTCGCCAATTCGGTCACATCCATTTGTGCTAAATCGCTAATGTTTTTGTCTGTAATTTTAAAGTTAAGCGATTCTTTTCTCAACCGTTTTCCATTACAAACAGAACAATCAACTTCGTCCATAAAACCTTTTGCCCAACGTTTTATTGAGGTGGTTTCACTATTGTCATATTGACTTGTGATAAAAGCAATAATTCCTTCAAAATCGATTTCATATTTTCTGGTTACTCCAGCAACTTTCGATTCGACATCAAACCGTTCATTTCCACCGTTTAAAATAACATCTAAAGCGTTCTTCGGAATTTTATGTATTGGATCTGTTAATTTAAAACTATACCGTTCGGCAATTAATTGCAATTGTTTAAAAATCCAACTGTTTTTTTGTTCGCCAAGCGGAATAATTCCGCCCGCTTTTATAGAAATTGCATCATCAGGAATAACTTTGTGAAAATTAATTTCATTGGTAATTCCCAATCCGCTACAATTTGGGCAGGCTCCTTTTGGAGAGTTAAAAGAAAAGGTATTTGGCTCTGGATTTGCATAGGCAATTCCTGTGGTTGGGCACATTAATTCTCGGCTAAAATAACGAGGTTTATTGGTGTCAACATCAATAACCATCATAATATTATCACCAGAATACAATGCTGTTTTAATGGTTTCTTCTAATCTTTTTTCTGATGATTCGTTGATTTCTAATCTGTCTATAACTACTTCAATATCGTGCGTTTTGTATCTGTCTAAACGCATCCCTTTGGATATTTCTACAATTTGCCCGTCCACTCTTGCACGCACAAAACCTTGTTTGGCAATTTGCTCGAACAATTCTCTATAATGTCCTTTTCTAGATCTGATTAGCGGAGCTAAAACGGCAACTTTTTTATCAGCAAAATCGGTTAAAATTAATTCTTTGATTTGCTCATCAGAATAGCTAACCATTTTTTCATCCGTATTAAACGAATATGCATCTGCAGCTCTTGCAAAAAGCAAACGTAAAAAATCGTAAATTTCTGTAATTGTACCAACGGTAGAACGCGGACTTTTATTCGTCGTTTTTTGTTCGATAGAAATTACTGGAGACAATCCATCAATCTTATCAACATCCGGTCGTTCTAATCCGCCAAGAAATTGTCTTGCATAGGCAGAAAACGTTTCAATATAACGTCTTTGTCCTTCTGCATAAATAGTATCAAAAGCCAAAGATGATTTTCCGCTTCCGCTTAAACCGGTAATGACAACCAGTTTTTCTCGTGGAATTTTTACATCAATATTTTTTAGATTGTGAACTCTTGCGCCGTAAACTTCTATGTATTCTTGGTTTTTCAATTTTCAAATTTTGTAGAAAAGTGCAAAGTTAATCAATAGAAACCAAAATTTAAGTTAAAGTGAATTGCAATTCATTCATAAAAACATCTAAAACTTAATCCTTTTTTTTGACATAGATTTCACAGATTTTCACGGATGAAAAGAATTATTAATCTGAAATTGTTCAGAGTATACTAAAAGAGATTTTATCGGCATGAAAATCTGTGTAAATCCGTGAAAATCTGTGTCTTTTTTTTTAATCCATCTCCAAGGATAAAAAATCAACCTAAAATACTATCTTGCAGTAAAAAGATTTTTAAGTGGAATTTATACATTCAATTCGGCATTTTTTCGAGAGACACGGTTTTGGAGTTTTTTCAAGATTAGCAGACAGGTTGGCAATGCGTCCAACAAATGTTCGCTTATTTTTTATTTATGCGACTTTTTTTACGGTTGGTTTATCCTTCGGATTGTATTTAACGTTGGCATTTTTAATGAAGTTAAAAGACATGATTTATACCAAACGACATTCGGTTTTTGATTTATAATCTATGCAAATTATAAAATCTAAAATTAATAGTATCCTTTTTTTAGTTGTTGGTATTTTAGCAATCAGTACAATAGGGTTTATGGTGCTGTCCAATTACAATTTGGTAGACGCTTTATACGTGACCGTAAAAACTTTAACAACAGTTGGTTTTGGAGAATTGAGACCCTTTTCATCAACAGAAAAAATAGTTACAATTTTATTGATTTTAAGAAGTATAACCATTTTTGGTTCTGCGTTTTCTGCATTTTCAGAATATTTGGTTATCGGAAAATTAATCGAGCATTTTAAACACAGAAAAGAGGAAAAACAAATAGAAAAATGAAACAAAATCTTAATGTTACTGAAATTAACATCGTTTTAATAGGACAACAATAATTTTAAATAAAAAAAGTTGACACTCGTTATAATTATAGAGTGTGAAAAATAAAATAAAAATATAATTAATGATAAAAATAGTAATTACAGGAAGTAATGGCTTATTAGGGCAAACATTACTTAATTTGTTGCTTGATGAAAAAGAAAAATATAAAATTTTCGGATTTTCAAAAGGAGAAAATAGAAGCGGGAGAACAGATTTTGACTATTTCACTTTAGATATTACTGATGAAGATGAGCTTCGAAAAAAACTATTGGCAATAAAACCAGATGCAATTATTAACACAGCAGCAATGACAAATGTTGATGCGTGTGAAAATGATAAAATAAATTGTGACAAATTAAATGTTGAAGCTGTTAACTATCTAGCCATTATTTCAGCAGAAATTAATGCGCATTTAATTCACATTTCTACCGATTTTATTTTTGATGGTAAAAAAGGATATTACAAAGAAACAGATAAACCCAATCCGTTGAGTTATTATGGGGAATCGAAATTAAAATCAGAAGCAGTTTTACTAAACTCGACAATCGACTTTACTATTTTAAGAACTATTCTTGTTTACGGGAAAGTGTATGATATGAGTAAAAGTAATATTGTGCTTTGGGTGAAACAAATGTTAACCGATAAAAAAGAAATTACAATTGTTGATGATCAATTTAGAATGCCAACCTATGCAGAAGATTTGGCAATGGCGTGTAAATTAGCGATTGATAAAAAAGCAACAGGGATTTTTAATATTTCTTCAAGCGAATTATTATCAATCTATGAAATTGCACAACAAATTGCAGACGCTTTTAAATTAGATAAAAGTTTACTAAAACCAATTTCTACATCAACTTTAAATCAGACTGCGCCAAGACCCTCAAAAACAGGTTTTGACCTAAATAAAACAATTAATGAGTTGGGGTTTTACCCCAAAACTTTTAGAGAAGATTTACATCGATTTAAAGAAATATTAACCTAAAGTTCACATTTAACAGCCAAAAGTTATAAATAATTCATTTTTTTTATGATATTGCGCTAACAAATTAAAAAAAATCAATATTTCTTATGAAGAAAAAACTTTTATCGTTATTGCTTTTAGCAATTCCTATGATAACATTTGCACAAGAGTTAACAATAGATGAACAAATAGAGGCTAAATTTAAACCTTTTGCCGATGTTGTTAGTTCCATCGTTTTTTATCCAGTTTCAATTGTTGGTATAGATGTTCCAATTGTAGTTATTATTTTGTTATCTGGCGCCTTGTTTTTTACATTGTATTTTAAGTTTTCCAATATAACTTTAATGGGTGTTGCCATAAGAGCTACTAATGGTAAATATGATGATGTTGACCATAGTTATGTTGATGAAATGGCTGGTGATTCAACTCCAGGAGGTGATATTTTTGAGACTGTTAAAGCAGAAGGAGTAGTAGGAGAAGTTACGCATTTTCAAGCTTTAACAGCTGCACTATCAGCAACAGTAGGTTTGGGTAATATTGCTGGGGTTGCAGTTGCAATTGCAATTGGAGGTCCAGGAGCTACAATCTGGATGATTTTAGCAGGTTTTTTAGGAATGTCTACAAAATTAGTCGAAGCAACTTTAGGTGTAAAGTATAGAGAAGTTGGTGAAGATGGTAAAATATATGGAGGCCCAATGTATTACTTAAAAAAAGGGTTAAAAGAAAAGAATTTAGCAAGATTGGGGAAAGCTTTAGCTGTGATATATGCTGTTTTCGTAATTGGAGGTTCTTTTGGAGGTGGAAATATGTTTCAAGCGAACCAAGCAGCTGCACAATTTAAACAACTTTTCGACCTTGAGTCTGGGTTTATATTCGGAATTGTAATGGCAGTGTTAGTCGGTGTGGTAATTATTGGCGGAATTAAAAGAATAGGGCGAGTAACTGAAAAAATAGTTCCATTTATGGCAATTATGTTTGTAGGAGCTTCTTTAATAATAATTTTTATAAATATTACAACAATTCCTGAAGCGATGGTTCAAATTTGGGACGGTGCTTTTAATCAAACATCAGTTGTAGGAGGTTTAATTGGAGTTATGATTGTTGGTTTTCAAAGAGCTGCTTTTTCAAATGAAGCAGGTGTTGGGTCAGCATCTATTGCGCACGCAGCAGTTAAAACTAAGTTTCCAGCAAGTGAAGGAATTGTAGCATCAATAGGCCCATTTGTTGATACTGTAATTATTTGTACAATGACAGCTTTAGTAATTGTAGTGACCAATTTAAAGAGTAATTTATTTACTTATGGAAATTTAGATGCAGACAGTAATGTAATGTTAAATTCAACAAACCAACCTATAAATGGTGTCGATTTAACTTCGGTTGCTTTTGAGTCAGCAATTCCAAATTTTTCTATTTTGTTAACAATAGCAGTAATCTTATTTGCTTTTTCAACGATGCTTTCTTGGTCGTATTATGGAATACAAGGATGGACCTATTTATTTGGAAAAGGTAAAATAGCAGATATTACTTATAAAGTATTGTTTTTAATTTTCGTTGTAATTGGTGCATCTTCTACTTTAGGGTCTGTAATTGAATTTTCAGATGCTATGATATTTGCAATGGTATTTCCTAATATTATAGGCTTGCTACTACTAGCTCCAAAGGTGAAAGTTGAGCTGGCGCGCTATCTAAAAGCAATTGATCATAAAAGGCAAAAATAAAATTCAGTAAAATAAACATATTTAAATCCCATTCCTGGTATCCCTTAACTCCGCAAAACTTTATAGTTTTTTTTAGAAGAAAGCACTGTGCATAAAAGATTACACACAGTGTTTCAATGTAAATTTTTTCACTTATTTTAGTGATATCAAAGTCATAAAACAGCTTAAGATATTTACAATGATAAAAGTACAAAATTATAAGAAATCTGTAAGTCCTTTTTCGGGAATTTCATTTGTTAACGAATCCCTTAGCAATATAGGCTTGTCAAGGTTAATCGATTCAGAGCTCGGTGAAAGAGTTAAATACGCAGGCTATTCTTACAGCGAAATCATCAGAAATTTAACCAATGTATTTTTAAGTGGAGGCGATGTTATTGAAGACGTTAGTTCTCATTTAGGGATACATTTAAAGGAAATTCAGAACAACAATGTTCCTAGTCCCGATACGATACAAAGAGGTCTCAAAGAATTAACAACAGAGAATACTGTTTATCAATCAAAATCTGGGATATGTTATTCTAACACATTAAAAGTGAGATTCTCCATTCCGTTGCACTCCATTCAGAAAGACAAGAAAAAGTAAATATCATTCTGACGATAGGAAGAATCCCTACACCAATATAAAGAAGATTCTTCATTCCGTTGCACTGCATTCAGAATGACAGGTCAATTGTCATTCTGACGATAGGAAGAATCTCTACACCAATATAAAGAAGATTCTTCATTCCGTTGCACTGCATTCAGAATGACAGGTCAATTGTCATTCTGACGATAGGAAGAATCCCTACACCAATATAAAGAAGATTCTTCATTCCGTTGCACTGCATTCAGAATGACAGGTCAATTGTCATTCTGACGATAGGAAGAATCTCCACATCATTATAACAGAGATTCTTCATTGAAATACTACTGCTCTGTGAACACTATAAATCGCAAAGGATATTCTGTTTTTTAAATTAATTACCGTACATTTTTTGTATTTTCGCCACGATTTTAAGCAATGGTAAGATTTTAAGTATGAATATAAAACTTTCGAAGAAGAGAATTTTGGTAACTGGCGGTGCTGGTTTTATAGGGTCAAATCTCTGCGAAGAATTATTAAAAAGAGACAACCATGTTGTTTGTATGGATAATTTTGCAACCGGAAAAAGAGAAAATACAACTCCCTTTTTAGAAAACAAAAACTTCACTTTTATTGAAGGCGATATTAGAAACCTTGACGATTGTTTAAAAGCAACCAAAGAGGTTGACTATGTGTTGCATCAAGCTGCATTAGGTTCTGTTCCAAGATCCATCAAAGATCCAATTACGTCTAACGATGTAAATGTTGGTGGGTTTTTAAACATGTTAGTTGCTTCCAGAGATAATAACGTAAAACGCTTTATTTATGCAGCAAGTTCGTCCACTTATGGCGATTCTGAATCTTTACCAAAAGTGGAAGATGTTATTGGAAAACCTTTATCGCCTTACGCAGTCACAAAATATGTAAACGAATTGTATGCCGATGTTTTTTCTAAAACCTACGGATTAGAAACGATAGGTTTGCGTTATTTTAATGTATTTGGCAGAAGACAAGATCCAAACGGAGCGTATGCAGCTGTTATTCCGAAATTTGTGAGTCAATTAATGCAATTAAATTCTCCTAAAATAAATGGCGACGGGAATTATTCAAGAGACTTTACGTATATAGACAATGTAATTCAGGCTAATTTATTGAGTATCGTTGCCGATAAAAAAGCAATTAATACCGTATATAATGTTGCTTATGGAGATAGAAATACCTTAAATGATTTGATGAATTATTTAAAAGAATTTTTATCAGATTACAATCCTAAAATTAAAGAAATTCAAGTGATATATGGCGAAAAGAGACAGGGAGATATTCCACATTCGCACGCAAGTATAGATAAAGCGAAAAAATTACTAAATTATAATCCTAAATTTTCTTTGCAAAACGGATTAAAAGAATCTGTAAAGTGGTATTGGGATAATTTGTGAATGGTGTTGTGTGAATGGTGAAGAGTGAGTGTTGTTGGGTAAAGGGTGAGTGATAAATAAGAAAAAACTATACGTATTTATTAAAAAACAAATTATGAATACAACTTCACAGACCACAGGCCACAGACCCCCCAGACCCCAGTTCATAGACCACATATATAAGATCAACTAAAAATTAAAAATGGAAAGTAAAACACAAAATAAAAACGCAACGACCACCGTCCACCTATCACCGTCTACTGGTCACCAAAACCCGTCCACCAAACCCCGCATTGCAATTATCGGTTTAGGTTATGTGGGTTTGCCGTTAGCGAGATTGTTTGCGACAAAGTATGCTGTTGTTGGTTTTGATATAAATACAGAACGAGTTCGTCAATTAATGTCTGGTAAAGATGATACGTTAGAAGTTTCTGATGCCGTTTTAAAAGCTGTTCTTGTGGATAAAAATGCAACAGAAAACGGACTTTATTGCACCACTAATATAGAAGATATAAAAGACTGTAATTATTATATTGTTACCGTACCAACTCCCGTTGATAAATACAATAGACCCGTTTTAACACCTTTAATTAAGGCAAGTGAAACGGTTGGAAATGTTTTGAAGAAAAACGATATTGTTATTTATGAATCTACTGTTTATCCAGGGGCTACAGAAGAAGAATGCATCCCCGTTTTAGAGGAAATATCTGGATTAGCCTACAATAAAGATTTTTACGCAGGGTATTCTCCAGAACGAATTAATCCAGGAGATAAAGAACACACAGTAGAGAAAATATTAAAAGTAACTTCTGGTTCTACTGCAGCAATTGGAAAAAAAGTAGATGATTTGTACAAATCGGTTATTATTGCAGGTACCCATTTAGCACCAACGATTAAAGTTGCAGAAGCAGCAAAAGTGATCGAAAACTCACAAAGAGATATTAATATTGCGTTTGTAAATGAGTTGGCTAAAATATTTAATTTAATGAATATTAGCACGCACGATGTATTGGAAGCTGCAGGAACAAAATGGAATTTCTTACCCTTTAAACCCGGTTTAGTTGGTGGCCATTGTATTGGGGTCGATCCGTATTATTTAGCCCAAAAAGCCCAAGAATACGGCTACAATCCAGAAATAATTTTGGCGGGTAGAAGAATGAATGATAGCATGGGGGAATTTGTTGCATCAGAAATTATTAAACTGATGATAAAAAAAGACATTCCTATTAAAAACGCTGCAATTTTAGTATTGGGAATTACGTTTAAAGAGAATTGTCCTGATGTTAGAAATACAAAAGCGGTAGATGTAATTGCGTCACTTAAAGAATACAACACAAACGTAACTATTTATGATCCTTGGGCAAATGAAGCAGAGGTTTTGCATGAATACGGACTTGTTTCTACCAGAAAATTACCTAAATATAAATTCGATGCCATTGTTTTAACCGTTTCTCATAATGAATTTAAAGTATTAGATTTTTCTGCATTAAAAAAAGAAAAAGCTATTATTTATGATGTGAAGAATAGTTTACCCAAAAACATAGCAGATAAAACATTGTAAGTTGATAAATAATAAAAATTTTGCGCTAATAGGAGCTGCTGGCTATATTGCGCCAAGGCATTTAAAAGCAATTAAGGATACAAATAATAACTTAATTGCAGCTTTAGATAAGTTTGATTCCGTTGGGATTATGGATTCTTATTTTCCCAATGCAGATTTTTTTGTGGAATTTGAGCGTTTTGATCGTCATTTAGAAAAGTTAAAAAGACAAAAAAACATTTCTTTAGATTATGTAAGTATTTGTACACCAAATTATTTGCACGATTCTCATATTAGAATGGCTTTGCGTAGAGAAGCAGATGCAATTTGCGAAAAACCATTGGTTTTAAATCCTTGGAATTTAGATGCATTGGCTGCGATTGAAAATGAATGTGAAAATAAAATTCATACGATCTTACAATTGCGATTGCACCCAAGTATTATTGCTTTAAAGCAAAAAATAGCATCAGAAAATAGCAATACTAAATATGATGTCGATTTAACCTATATTACCTCAAGAGGCAATTGGTACGATATTTCTTGGAAAGGCGATGAAAGTAAATCAGGCGGAATAGCAACAAATATTGGCGTTCATTTTTATGATATGCTCGGTTGGATTTTTGGTGATGTGCAAGAAAATGTGGTGCATGTACGAGAGAAAAATAAATCCGCAGGATATTTAGAGTTTGAAAAAGCAAGGGTTCGTTGGTTTTTGTCAATTGATGAAAATTCACTTCCGAAAGCAATACAGGAAAAAGGACAAAGAACCTATCGCTCAATAAACATTGATGGCGCCGAATTAGAATTTAGTACTGGTTTTACGGAATTGCATACTAAAAGTTATGAAGAAATTTTAGTCGGTAAGGGTTTTGGATTAGAAGCGTGTAGAAAATCGATAGAAATTGTGCATGAAATTAGAAATAGTGCAATTTCTACGAGTAAGAATAGACATCCTTTTTTAGAGTAAAGATTTTATTTATAAATCACGGTTGTTTGGGGAAAGAAACAAGATCGTTTCACTTTTAGAACCAAGAACCAAGAAACAGGAGACAGGAGACAGGAGACAGGAGACAGGAGACAGGAAACAAGAAACAGGAAACAGGAAACAAGAAACAAGAGACAAGAGGCAAGAGACAAGAAAAAAGAGACAAGAGACAGGAAACAGGAGACAGGAAACAGGAAACAAGAAACAAGAGGCAAGAGACAAGAGACAAGAGACAAGAAACAGGAAACAGGAAACAAGAGACAAGAGGCAAGAGACAAGAAAAAAGAGACAAGAGACAAGAGACAAGAGACAGGACTTGTTTGGGGGAAGTAATTTTTAGAAACAACCTGCTTGCCTGCGGTTAGGGTAACGGGGAATTGATGGGAGCTAGTGTGATTAGGTGGTAATTTAAAATAGTTTTAATCGGTTTACAAAATTTACAAATAAATAAATAATGAATTTAGCAGTTATTGGATCAGGTTATGTAGGGTTAGTTTCGGGAGCGTGTTTTGCTGAAATGGGAAACAAAGTAACTTGTGTAGATATTGATGAAAATAAAATTAAAAAATTAAAAGAAGGAAGTATTCCTATTTACGAGCCAGGTCTTGAAGCTATGGTTCTAAAAAACACAACAGATAAAACGCTTTTTTTTACAACTAAATTGGGTGATGCCATTCAGGATGCTCAAATTGTTTTTATAGCAGTTGGAACGCCAATGGGTGATGACGGTGCTGCAGATTTACAATATGTGCTTGCAGTGGCGAAAGAAATTGGAAAAAAAATTCATCGTAAAATTATTGTTGTAAATAAATCTACCGTTCCAATTGGCACGGCAGATAAAGTAAAAGCAACAATTCAACGTGAATTAGATAAAAGAGAAGCGAAAATTGAATTTGATGTGGTTTCAAATCCTGAATTTTTAAAAGAGGGTGCAGCTATTGCCGATTTTATGAAGCCAGACAGAGTGGTAATTGGCGCAGATAATGAAAACGCTTTTACAGTAATGAAACAGTTGTATGCACCCTTTTTTAGAACGCACGATCGTTTTATTACTATGGATGTGCGTTCTGCAGAAATGACAAAATATGCGGCAAACGCAATGTTAGCCACAAAAATATCCTTTATGAATGAGATTGCAAATATTTGTGAAAGAGTAGGTGCAGATGCAAATAGTGTTCGTCTAGGGATTGGATCAGATACAAGAATAGGCTATAGTTTTATATATCCAGGTGCAGGTTATGGGGGTTCTTGTTTTCCAAAGGATATAAAAGCACTAAAAAAAATTGCAGCAGATCATAATTATGATGCAAAACTAATTTCATCTGTAGAAGAGGTAAATAATGCGCAGAAATTTGTTATTTCAAATAAAATCATTAAAAAATTTGGAGAAGATTTAACCGGACTCGCATTTACTGTTTGGGGTTTGGCATTTAAACCAGGAACAGATGATATGCGAGAAGCACCGGCTATTTATGTTATTAAAGAATTGGTAAAAAGAGGCGCAAGAATTAATGCGTATGACCCAAAGGCAATTCAAGAGGCAAAAGAATTTTATTTAAAGGATATTAAAAATGTAACCTATTTTAGTTCGAAATATGAAGCGCTTAAAAATGCGGATGCTTTAATTTTATTAACAGAATGGAAGGAATTTAGATCACCAGATTTTATGGAAATTAAAGCACAGTTAAAAAATCCCATTATTTTTGATGGTCGGAATCAATACCACATGCTTAATTTAGAAGAAAAAGGATTTGAGTATTATCAAATAGGGAAATAAGTTTATCTGCGAATATAAGTGTCATTGCCACGACAGCACTATCCAATTGTCATCAATTGTCATTCTGACGATAGGAAGAATCTCCAGTCAATTAAAAGTAAGATTCTTCATTGCGTTGCACTCTATTCAGAATGACAGTTCAATTGTCATTCTGACGATAGGAAGAATCCCTACACCAATATAAAGAAGATTCTTCACTCCGTTGCACTGCATTAATAACAACAACCCAATTGTCATTCTGACGATAGGAAGAATCTCTATTACATTAGAAGCAGCCATTCTTCATTCCGTTGCATTGCATTCAGAATGACAAGACAAATTAAGTGTCATTAACACGACAGCACAAATCAATTGTCATTCTGACGATAGGAAGAATCCCTAGTCAATTAAAAGTGAGATTCTTCACTCCGTTGCACTTCATTCAGAATGACAGCCCAATTGTCATTCTGACGATAGGAAGAATCCCTACACCAATATAAAGAAGATTCTTCATTCCGTTGCACTACATGCAGAATGACAAGGCAAATTAAGTATCATTATCACGACAGCACAAATCAATTGTCATTCTGACGATAGGAAGAATCTCCACTACATTAGAAGCAGAGATTCTTCATTAAGCTGCACTCCATTAATAAAGACAGCGCAATTGTAATTCTAACTATAGAAATAACCCCTATTTATGCACATAATTAAACGTAAGTATTTTCAACCCATTTCTAATTTATTCGTTTTGAACAAAATGTATTTTAGGCTTTTTAAGGGATTTACTTTACAAAAACAATAAGTACTGTGTAATTATTAAATAAGTGGAAAATTCATTAACAAAAACAAGTAATCTGTTGATAAGAATCAATAACTAGATGATTGATGTGTCAGATATACTTCATATCTTTACCCTAATAAAAAAAGTCCTAAAGTTGGTGCTTTAAGACTTTTAGAATGGTAACACTTTAAGAAGTGCTAATTTTTTATTCACACTTCAAAATTACAACACTTCTTAAAACTTACCAAGTAAAATTATAAATTTTTAAAGCAGTTTACCAAACTGTAGGGTAAGATATGAATTAGAATTATTTTCAGAAACTCCATTAAGCACTTGTTGATTAATGTTTTACTTCTTAAAATCGTTAGGGGTTGGGTCTATTGTACAGAGTTTTTTAAAGCGACCAAGAAGGTGTCTGCAACTACCTTTTTTATATAAAAGTTGTAATTTTTTAAATTTCAAATTAAATATCATGGTACAAGTTAAAACAGTAGAACGTCCAAATCCGCAGGACAGAGTAGCGGCAAATAAATTTTATGCACAGGCAATTGCCACAGGATCTACGGATTTGGAAAGGTTAGCCTACTTGGTGTCTCACCAAAGTACGGTAAGAGAGGCAGACTGTTATGCAGTGCTAATCTCGCTGATGCATAATGTTATAGATGAACTAGAGCAAGGCAGAATTGTAAAGTTAGACAAGTTGGGCTCTTTTCAAATTGGCGTACGTTCGGAAGGGGCACTAACCCCAGAAGGAGTAACGATTAATTTGGTAAAAAAGTCGCATATTAACTTTAGGCCAGACAGCCCTTTGCGCGATATGCTGCAAAAGGTAAAGTTTACGCATAGTTCATCGTAAACAAGTGCAATGGGGAATTTAACAACGGTTAAATTCCCCATTGTTTTTTTCTTTTTTTAGGCTAATTTTTTTAAAACTCGCCTTATTAAGTTTTTAAAAGTAACGATACTTTGCACTAAAAGTATCGTTACTTTTTACTAAAAGTATCTAGTGCGTTACTAAAGACTTAAGATACTTTTAAAAAGGCACTACTACGGGTTTTTTAATTCCCTTTTTAAGTTTTGAAACTCTATTTTTCTCTTCATTTTCTTGCACACGCAATAAATTGCGGCTGTGTTAGCGTCATTTTTTGTTTTTTTGGTGTTTTTTGGTTCATAAAAGTAGGTGAAAAGGCGATTTTTATTGTAAAAATAAATATTCTATCTTTTTTAAAACATTGATTATCAGTAATTTTCATTTTGGTATTTTTTATTGTTTGATGTGAAAGTTACATTTTTGATGTGTTTTTTTGTTTTATTATTGTAAAAAAGAAGTGTAAAGTCATTCTGACGATAGGAAGAATCCCTACACCAATATAACGAAGATTCTTCACTCCGTTGCACTGCATTCAGAATGGCAAACAGGAACGGAATGACAAATGAAACACACCGCGTTTCTCCACCCACTTTGTCACGCTGGAAGCGTCTCACACAAAGTAGATAACCCAATGCAGGCAACACAATGCAGACAACACAACGCCGTTCGTGAGATTCCTACGGAATGACAAGGAAAATGTTGTTACTGCGACAGCAAACCCCTCTCCACCCACTTTGTCACGCTGGAAGCGTCTCACACAAAGTAGATAACCCAATGCAGGCAACACAATACAGGCAACACAACGCCGTTCGTGAGATTCCTACGGAATGGCAAGGAAAATGTTGTTACTGCGACAGGAAACCCCTCTCCACCCACTTTGTCACGCTGGAAGCGTCTCACACAAAGTAGATAACCCAATGCAGGCAACACAATGCAGACAACACAACGCCGTTCGTGAGATTCCTACGGAATGACAAGGAAAATGTTGTTACTGCGACAGCAAACCCCAATTGTCATTCTGACGATAGGAAGAATCTCCACTACAATAGAAGCAGCCATTCTTCATTTCGTTGCACTGCATTGAGAATGACAAGACAAACATTTAAAAATAAGGTTAAATTGGTATAGAATAACAAATTATAAAAAAGCAATAGAAAAAGGGAATAGTATTGTATTTTTGGCTCCTTATAATGAGTTTAAAAAATAAATTTATCTGCGAATAAATTTATTTTAAATTTTTGTGGAACAAATAAATAATAATGATGTCAAAGAAAATATTAATTACTGGAGGTGCAGGTTTTATAGGATCGCATGTTGTCAGACTTTTTTTAGAAAAATATCCTGATTATACCATTTATAATTTAGATGCCTTAACCTACGCAGGTAATTTAGAAAATTTGACAGATGTAGAGAAATCTTCAAATTATACGTTTGTAAAAGGAGATATTACTGATGAAAATTTTATAGAAGATTTATTTCAAAAACACAGATTTGATACGGTAATTCATTTGGCAGCAGAATCTCATGTAGATAGATCAATTACTGATCCGTTGTCTTTTGCTAAAACAAATATTTTAGGAACAATGAATCTTCTAAATGCATTCAAAAATTTATGGAAAGAAGATTGGAATGCTAAATTATTCTATCATATTAGTACAGATGAGGTTTACGGTTCTTTAGGGAAAGAAGGTTTATTTACAGAAAATACGGCTTATGATCCTAACTCGCCATATTCTGCAAGTAAAGCGAGTTCAGATCATTTTGTAAGAGCTTATGGCGAAACCTATGGAATGCCATATATAATTAGCAACTGTTCTAATAACTATGGCGCAAATCAGTTTCCAGAAAAATTGATTCCCCTTTTTATAAATAATATTATCAATAATAAATCGCTACCCGTTTATGGAGACGGCAAATATACGCGTGACTGGTTGTATGTTATAGATCACGCAATAGCAATCGATTTGATACTGCATAAAGGGAAAAATACCCAAACGTATAATATTGGCGGATTCAATGAATGGCAAAACATAGCTTTAATAAAATTATTATGCCAACAGGTGGATTCAAAATTAGGGCGACAAGAAGGTGAAAGTGAGAAATTGATTACCTACGTAAAAGACAGACCAGGGCATGATTTGAGATACGCTATTGATGCAAGTAAGATTAATAAAGAATTGGGTTGGAAACCAACAGTTACATTTGAAGAAGGATTGTCAAAAACGATAGACTGGTATTTGAATAATAAAGAATGGATGGATCGAATAGTAAGCGGTGAATACGAAAATTATTATCATCAACAATATAGTTAATTATGAAAGGAATTATTTTAGCAGGTGGGTCAGGTACACGATTATATCCATTAACGAAAGCTACATCTAAACAATTATTACCAATAAATGATAAACCTATGGTTTATTATCCTTTGTCAGTCTTAATGTTGGCAGGAATTAGAGATATTTTACTAATTTCTACTCCGGATGATTTACCCAATTTTGAAAGATTATTGGGCGATGGTAAAGATTTGGGTATTTCAATTTCATATAAAGTACAACCTAGTCCAGATGGATTAGCCCAAGCATTTATTTTAGGTGAAGCATTTATTGGGTCAGATGATGTTTGTTTGGTTTTAGGAGATAATATTTTTTATGGGCACGGTTTTACAAAATTACTAACTACTTCTTTAAAAAACGTTAAAGATGAACAGAATGCAACGGTATTTGGTTATTATGTTCAAGATCCGCAACGCTATGGTGTTGTTGATTTTGATAGTCAAGGAAAAGCGATTAGTATCGAAGAAAAGCCAATTAAACCAAAAAGTAATTATGCTGTAGTTGGTTTGTATTTTTATCCGAATGATGTTATCCAAATAGCAAAGAAAGTAAAACCAAGCGAAAGAGGAGAGTTAGAGATTACAACGGTTAATCAAGAATATTTAAATCAGAAAAGATTAAAAGTAGAAGTAATGGGTAGAGGTTATGCTTGGTTAGATACTGGAACGCATGAATCGCTTTTGGAAGCCTCTAATTATATTCAAGCCATTGAAAATAGACAAGGATTAAAAGTTGCCTGTCTTGAGGAGATCGCGTATGAAATGGGTTACATTTCTAAAGAGCAAGTATTACTTTTGGCAGAACCATTGAAGAAAAATCCGTATGGACAATATTTAATTAATAGGGTTAAAGAATAAAAATGAAATTTATAAGAACAGCAATTCCAGATGTAATTATTTGCGCACCTAAAATAGTTGAGGATGAAAGAGGCTATTTTTTCGAATCATTCCGACAGGATAAGTTAGAAGCGTTTTTAGGCTTCTCGTTAAATTTTTGTCAGGATAATGAATCTAAATCCTCTTTTGGTGTCTTAAGAGGTTTGCATTATCAATTACCGCCATATTCACAGACTAAATTAGTTCGAGTTACAGAAGGAAGAATCTTGGATATTGTTGTAGATATCCGCAAAGATTCGCCCACATTTGGTAAGCATGTTTCTGTCGCATTAGATGCTGAAAGTAAGAAACAATTATTCGTTCCTAAAGGATTTGCGCATGGATTTGCCGTTTTAAGTGAATTTGCAGTCTTTACCTACAAGGTAGATAATTATTATAGTCCAGATTGCGATAGAGGTATTGCTTATAATGATGCTGAGTTAAATATTGATTGGAAATTACCTGTGGATAAAATTCAGTTATCCCCAAAAGACTTGAATCAGCCTGCATTCTCTGAAGCAGAATATTTCGAATCAAAAATAAACCTGTATAAGAAGTAACGTTTTAATAGCAGGTGGTAGTGGTCAATTTCGTTCTGAATCGCTTTAGCTTCTAAAAATTTCCGCCACGAATTAGACGAATTAAATTAAGTATCATTATCACGACAGCACAAATCAATTGTCATTCTGACGATAGGAAGAATCTCCACTACAATAGAAGCAGCCATTCTTCACTCCGCTGCACTGCATTCAGGATGACAAGGCAGACAATAATTTCGTGTCAATGCGTTAATTTGGTGGGTGTAGTTGCAGAAAGTGTACACTAAAACAAGTTAGCCATCCCCTGTTTTTTTAGTTGAATGTTAAACTCAGTTGACTCACATGATCATCTGGGTTGGACTTGAGTATTTTCCACCTCATTTTTGTTGGCATCAGTAAGATAGAAACTACTTTTGATACTTTGTAGTATATAAAGTTGACAAGCTCTCGCACCTTATGCTTGTTAAGA
>Ga0335398_10001181_pt1 | contig 45840 bp, 42 predicted proteins | sample BON03_FD_205742 | JGI IMG/M metagenome (GOLD analysis project Ga0335398, IMG submission 205742) | Freshwater microbial communities from Lake Bonney liftoff mats and glacier meltwater in Antarctica - BON-03 (spades assembly) (version 2) | ecosystem: Environmental > Aquatic > Freshwater > Ice >... | reverse complement strand
ACATCACAAAATATGTCTGTTAATTTGTTCATGAGCCTGTTTTCCTTTCATTAAAATCTTTGTCGTAAAAGATCTGATCGGTTAACAGGCTTTTAGTTCCCTTGTCTTAAACAGGATTCAGGTTAAGATAAGGAAGTACCATAGCGGCTAGCAGCCTTTTAGCATTAATTGATGACATTGCAACAATACTTGACGATGTAACCCTGATGACAAAAGTCGCCGCCAAAAAAACGTCTGGCGTATTGGGTGACGATCTGGCTTTGAAGGCATAACAAGTGTACGGTGTTAAAGCTGCACGTGAATTGCCTGTCGCATGCTCGGTAGCACAAGGACCGTTCAAAAACAAACTCATCGTCGTACCTTTGGCTTTAGCAATTAGCGCGATTATTCCTTGGTTGATAACGCCATTATTAATGATCGGTAGTGCCTATTTATGTTTTGAAGGCGTTGAAAAACTAGCCCATAAATTTCTTAACCACCAAACTCAAGATGTGGAACATCATGGAAAAATTGTTGAGGCGCTCATTGATCCCAATATCGATCTAGTCGCATTAGAAAAAACAAAGGATAAACGGTACCATTCGTCCTGATTTTGTACTGTCTGCCGAGATCATTACGATTACATTAGGCACCGTTAAAGAGGCCGCATTCTCATCGCAAGTTGCCATTGTTTCTGCCATCGCAATCATTATGACCATCGCTGTTTATGGGTTAGTGGCTGGCATCGTTAAACTGGATGATGGTGGCTTGGCATTGATTAAATCGACATCGATAAACATCCAGGGGGGGGATTTCAAACGCTGGTTAGGCAATGCCATTTTGTGGTTTGCCTCTGTGTTAATGAAAACGATATCCGTTGTTGGTACAACCGCCCTGTTCCTAGTCGGCGGCAGTATGGTGTTACACGGCATTCCATATAACCATCATATTTTTCATTATGTCGATGAGCTAGTATTAAAAATTCCGATGATTGGCAATGCATTTTCGGCTGTCATGCCGTTATTAATAAACGGATTGGCAGGAATATTAATAGGTGCAATTGTGCTTGCGGCTATCAGTATTCTAAATCGCTTTAAAAGAAAAATAACATGAATTACTGACCCTATTCCCCCCACAGAATACTACACCCCGGTATTCTGTAGCTTAGGTAATATATTGATACTGATTAATTAATCTCGTTCAATTAATTCAATCTTATAACCATCTGGATCTTCAACAAAAGCGATAACTTCAGTGCCATGCATCATAGGACCCGCTTCACGAATAACTTTGCCACCTAGATTTCTAATTTTGTCACATGCTGCTGCTGCATCTGTTACCCCAATAGCAATGTGACCGTAGGCATTACCTAAATTATAACTGTCAGTATCCCAGTTATAAGTCAGCTCGAGTACCGTATTAGCAGCTTCGTCACCATAACCAATAAAGACTAATGTGAATTTACCGTCAGGGTATTCTGACCTACGTAATTCGGTCATTCCCAACACTTCAGTATAAAATTGTATGGAACGACTTAAATTTCCAACACGCAACATGGTATGTAACATTCTCATTATTATTTCTCCTTAATATCTATCGTTTAGCGAACATCTAGCTAATCAATGCCTAGTGAACTCCAAATCTCATCAATACGATCTACAACAGCTGAATCGCGTTTTATAGGACGCCCCCATTCGCGATTGGTTTCACCAGGCATTTTATTAGTTGCGTCCATGCCCATTTTAGAACCCAATCCAGATACCGGCGAAGCAAAATCAAGATAATCAATCGGGGTATTTTCAATCAAGGTTGTATCGCGAGCGGGATCCATCCGAGTGGTAATCGCCCAAATCACATCATTCCAGTCTCGAACATTCACATCATCATCAACAACGATAACAAATTTAGTGTACATAAACTGTCGTAAAAATGACCAAATTCCCATCATCACCCGTTTGGCATGACCGGGATATTGTTTTTTCATGCTGACTACTGCCATGCGATATGAACAGCCTTCGGGCGGTAGATAAAAATCAACAATTTCTGGGAATTGTTTTTGCAATATTGGTACAAACACTTCATTCAAAGCAACGCCTAAAATCGCTGGTTCATCAGGTGGTCGCCCGGTATAGGTACTATGATAAATCGGATTTTTACGCTGAGTTATTCGTTCCACTGTCAACACCGGGAAGCAATCAATCTCATTGTAATAACCCGTGTGATCACCATATGGGCCTTCCTCAGCCAGATCATCAGGATAAATAAAGCCTTCTAAGACAATTTCTGCACTTGCAGGTACTTGTAAATCATTACCAATACATTTCGCTAATTCAGTTTTTGAACCTCGTAATAATCCTGCAAAAGCATATTCAGATAAAGTATCAGGGATTGGCGTAACAGCAGCCAAGATAGTTGCTGGGTCACAGCCCAATACCACACTGATAGGAAACGGTTCACCCGGATGTTCTGCTTGCCATTCTTTAAAGTCTAATGCGCCACCACGATGCGATAACCAACGCATAATAACTCGATTTTTGCCGATGACTTGTTGACGATAAATCCCCAGGTTTTGCCGTGATTTATGTGGCCCTCTGGTGACAACTAAGCCCCATGTAATCAACGGAGCGGCATCTTCTGGCCAGCAAAGTTGAATAGGATACTGGCTTAAATCTACAGCATCACCTTCAATCACTTCTTGCTGACAGGCAGCAAAAGTCACGACTTTCGGTGCCATATTGAGTACTTGTTTGAAGATGGGCATTTTCTGCCAAGCATCTTTCAAACCTTTCGGCGGCTCAGGTTCTTTCAAAAAAGCTAATAATTGACCGACTTCTCGCAACGCTTCGACCGACTCTTCACCCATGCCGAATGCTACCCGCTGCGGAGTTCCAAACAGATTAGCTAATACCGGCATATCACTGCCTTTCGGATTTTCAAATAATAATGCTGGGCCACCATTACGTAATACACGATCGCAGATTTCGGTCATTTCTAAAACAGGATCGACTTCTACGCTGATGCGTTTAAGTTCGCCTCGCTGTTCTAGGTTGGCAATAAAGTCACGTAAATCGGTGTATTTCATAAACTAGCTCAGGGCAACGATGCGTTAGATATTTAAAGAGCATACTTTATCATTGATAAGCTATTCTTTTAGTTTTTTATCGAAATTTAGCCATCATATTGCTGTTCAGCAAATAAGGATTGACTGGCTGTTTCTATAATCTCTTTTACAATAGGTGGGTTAACTCGTTTTTCAATATAAATAGCGTAAAATTCTTCCTGTATTTCATCAGTTTTCCCAATCGCTTTGACCTGATATTGCTGCTCTATTTCCTGCTGAATAACGGTTGGTGCAGCAAAAATACCGACACCTTCTTGGCCAAATGCTTTCATTAAGGCACTATCATCAAATTCAGCAATAACTCTAGGTTTAATATGATACTTAGTCAACCACTGTTCGATTGAAGAACATAAGTGATTACGATTATTAGGAAACAACATCGGTGCATTATGCAAACACTGTGGAAACTCGCCGGTTAGCTCAGCTTGTAGAGTTTCTGTCGCAAAAAAACTGACTGAGGATTGACCTAATTTCTTACTGAAACCTCGCATACTGACAGTCTCTGGAATAGGACGCTCAGAAATAACTAAGTCCAGACGGTGTAAGGTTAATTCAGCTAATAATGTATCAAGATCAGCCTCACGACAGTCCATTCTAATCATATTGGCTTGTTTTACCGCTGGTAATAAAATCCGATGGGCAATGGATTTAGCGATAACATCAACAATCCCAACTTTTAATAGTTGCGGCCGTACGCTCGGCAAGTCATATAACATCTGTTCCAGCTCATTACCCAATGAGAAAATCTCATCGGCATAACTCATTACTTGATTGCCTATATCTGACATCTCAAGACTCCTGCCAACCTTATTAAACAGTTTTACACCGTAATACTCCTCTAATAGGCTTAATTGGCCGCTGATAGTTTGGGACGTGATGTTTAAACGTTCACTCGCCCTAGTAATACTGCCTTCCTTAGCTACCATCCAAAAATAATGTAAGTGCTTATAGTTCATATTCAACAACCCTTCGTATTTCTCGAACAATATGTATTAAAAATTCGAGTTTTATTGTGTCTTCATTTTATCTATTATTCAACCATAACTTTTTTCAACGAGGAGAGAGCAATGCAAATTGATATACAAGCTAGATCATTTACGTTAACGAAAGCCTTGAAAAAGTATGCAGAACAAAAATTGAAATCATCACTTTCAGGCTGCAAAGATAAACTTCAACGGGTTGTCATTCGATTATCAGATATTAACGGTCCACGTGGTGGTGAAGATAAACACTGTCTCATTCAAGTGGTATTACCAGGTATGCCTGATGTCATTATTGAAGATACTGAAAATGACATGTATGCAGCGATCGATAAAGCGACCGATCGAGCCAGCTCAGCGGTGACTCGGAAAGTCGCACGCAAAAAATCTTTTCAAAGGCATAGCTTGCCGTTAAGAAGTCACTTAATGGCCTAGGTTTATTATTAGGAAATAACAATATGAATACGACAAATACACTTTATTCAGACCAACAACAAATTGCTACGCTGGCATCCAACAAAGTCATTCGCAACACCTATGTATTGCTGTCGATGACGTTGTTATTTAGTGCCTTAGTCGCAGGCATTTCAATGAGTCTGAACTTGCCTCACCCCGGTCTTATTTTGACACTGATCGGTTATTTTGGACTGCTGTATTTAACTAGTAAATTTCGCAATAGCGCTGCTGGTTTGGCATCGGTATTCGCTTTAACGGGCTTTATGGGTTACACCTTAGGACCGATTTTAAGCAGCTATTTATCACTGCCCAATGGTAGCCAAATTGTGATGAATGCCATGGCAACTACCGGCGCTATGTTTATTGGTTTATCTGCGTATGCATTAAAAACACGTAAAGACTTTAGCTTTATGGGTGGTTTTTTAATGGTGGGGATTTTGGTTGGCTTTGTTGCAGGCTTAGGTGCCATCTTTTTTGAGATGCCTGGGTTATCGTTAGCCGTTTCAGCAATGTTTGTTTTATTGATGGCTGGACTTATCTTGTATGAAACCAGCAATATCATCAACGGTGGTGAAACCAACTACATTATGGCAACGGTAACATTATACGTGTCTATTTTTAACTTATTCACTAGCTTGCTTCATTTACTGGGAGCGACGTCAGCCAATGAATAAGCCATACTTTCAGAAATAAAAAAGGGCGACTCTTACATATGACTTAATAAGAGTCGCCTTTTTTGTAAAGCACTAACTCGTTAGTTAGGCAGCAATACCACTGTGTCGTAATAATGCATCGATCTCCGGCTCACGACCACGGAATTCAATAAACAACTCCATCGGTTCGCGCGAGCCACCCTGCTCTAAAATTGATTCTAAAAACGCTAATCCAGTAGCACGATCAAATATGCCATTTTCTTCAAACTTAGAAAATGCATCTGCCGATAAAACTTCAGCCCATTTGTAGCTGTAATATCCTGCCGCATAACCACCAGCAAATATATGTGAGAAGCTATGAGCAAAACGATTAAATTTTGGCGGTTTAACGACCGCAACTTGATCACGCACTTCCGCTAAAATTTTATCTACTTGGTTTTCCTGTTCAGGATTAAATTCAAGATGAAGGCGGAAATCAAATAACGAGAATTCAAGCTGACGCACCATAATCATCGCAGACTGGAAATTACGCGCAGCAATCATTTTGTCGAATAGATCTTGAGGCAATACCTCACCCGTTTCAAAATGCCCTGAGATTAAATCTAACGCTTCACGTTCCCATGCCCAGTTTTCCATAAACTGACTTGGTAATTCAACCGCATCCCAGGCCACGCCATTAATGCCTGACACGCCTGCATGATGAATTTTAGTCAACATATGATGCAAACCATGACCAAACTCATGGAATAAAGTAGTCACTTCATCATGGCTAAATAAAGCCGGTTTATCACCTAAAGGCTCAGAAAAATTACAGGTCAAAAATGCCACTGGGGTTTGAATGCCCGCTTCCGTTTGACGACGAACATGACATTCATCCATCCATGCTCCGCCACGTTTGTGATTACGAGCATACAAATCAAGATAAAACTGGCCACGCAATTCACCATTACCATCAAAAATATCAAAAAACCGTACATCTTTATGCCACACATCCATGTCATGGCGTTCTTTAATATCTAAACCATAAAGGCGATTCACAACCCCAAACAAACCTGACACGACTTTATTTTCAGGGAAATAGGGTTTCAGCTCTTCTTGTGAAATTGAATATCGTTGTTGACGTAATTTTTCAGCGTAATAAGTGACATCCCAAGCCTCTAACTCACTGATTTCAGGGTTTTGTTCGTTAGCGTAGGCTTTTAATTCTGTGAACTCTCGTTCTGCGATCGGTTTTGAACGGCCAGCGAGATCACTTAAAAATTCCAACACTTGCTGTGGAGACTGTGCCATTTTGGTGGCTAATGATCGTTCTGCATGATTAGCAAAGCCAATTAACTGTGCTAATTCGTGGCGTAGCTTAAGAATATCAGCCATGATCGCAGTGTTATCCCACTGCCCCGCATGCGGACCTTGGTCTGACGCTTTAGTGGCAAAAGCGGTGTACATTTCCTCACGAAAGACCCGATCATCGGCATAGGACATAACGGGCATATACGAAGGAAAATCTAAGGTAAATAACCAACCATCTAATTCATCACGTTGGGCAAATTGCGCTGCCATATCCTTCGTTGAATCAGGTAAACCAGATAATAAGGCTTCATCGGTAATATGTTTTTTCCATGCGTGAGTAGCATCCATTAAGTTTTCTTCAAACTTAGCCGTCAGTTCGGTGAGTTGTTGTGAAATTTGTTTGAATTTATCTCGGTCAATTTGTGATAATTCAACACCCGATAAACGAAAATCACGCAGCGCATTATCAATCACTTTTTTTTGTGCAATATCTAATTGATCATATGCGGGGCTATTTGCCAAGGTATTATAGGCTTTATATAAATTCTCATTTTGCCCCAACTCAGTGCCAAACTGACTGAGTTTTGGTAAACAGGCATTGTAGGCAAGGCGTAACGCATCTGAATTCATCACAGAATTAAGATGACTAACCGGTGACCAAACCTTATCAATAGTGCCATCTAACGCTTCCATCGGTAGCACTAATGATTGCCATGTTGGTTTGTCTTGATTTTTCAGCAAATCTTCGACGGTTTGTTTTGCCTGTTCCAATACTTGATTTAACGCAGGCTCAACATGTTCGGGCTTGAACTTTGAAAAAGCCGGTAACACATTATTTTCTAATAAAGGATTGGTCATGATCTTTCACACAGTGATTAATAATAAGACGATTATACGTCAAGCGACACAAGGACGTTTACTCGTCATCATTCTGACATAAATTGTTCATCGTTTTGTCATAGTAGTTAGTTACCGTACTGCAAACATCCTAAGTCAAAGAGTGCGCAATGCAAACACCATTCAGCTTGGAAGAAATAGTTAAAGTACGCAGTGTCTGGATTTCAGACGTCCACCTAGGTTTTCGAGGCTGTAGTGCCGAATTATTACTCGATTTTCTCCATCATGTTGAATGTGATTATTTATATTTAGTCGGCGATATCATTGATATATGGGAGATGAATAAGCGGGTATTTTGGCCGCAAGCTCACAATAACGTTATTCGTACTATTCTCGGTAAAGCAAAACATAACACTAAGGTCGTTTATATTCCCGGTAATCATGACGAAATGCTTCGCGACTTCGATGGTGCCATATTAGGTAATGTTGAAATCAAAAATCAAACGATTCACACCACTGCTAATGGCAAGAAACTACTTATTATTCACGGTGATGAATTCGACGGCGTCGTCAAATGCTCACCCCTTATTGCAAAGATGGGTAGTCGCTTATATGACTATTTGCTCCGAGCTAATCGCTGGGTAAATTTTGTACGTCGTAAACTCGGTTTTCCTTATTGGTCACTTGCCGCCTTTTTAAAACACAAAGTAAAAAATGCAGTTCAATACATTAGTAATTTCGAAGAAGCCGTTGCCCATGAAGCGGCAAGACAAAAGGTTGATGGTGTTGTTTGCGGACATATTCATCGCGCTGAAATAACTCGTTTACATGATATTGATTATTTTAACTGTGGCGACTGGGTAGAAAGCTGTACAGCTTTGATTGAACGACCCGATGGTTCGATGGAAATAATGAAATGGACCGATATTAGCAACGAAACTCATATCCTTACAAAGGCAGCCTAAATGAAAATAGTTATTGTAACTGATGCATGGGAACCTCAAGTTAATGGTGTCGTGCGAACGCTCAAGCACACCTATAACCATCTCATTGAAATGGGCCATGATGTTTCTTTATTGACATCAGAAGGTCATTACACTATTCCATGTCCATCCTATCCTTCAATTCCTCTTTGTTTATTTCCTAGCCGCAAAGTAGCCCGTGATCTAATAGCAATCAATGCTGATGCCGTGCATATTGCCACCGAAGGGCCTTTAGGTATGTCAGCTCGTAGATGGTGCATCAAAAATAAAGTGCAATTCACCACTTCATATCACACTCAGTTTCCAGAATATGTACGGCTTAGACTACCAATTCCATTAAGCTGGACTTATGCTTGGTTTCGACGTTTTCATAATAAAGCCGTCCACACACTGGTGCCGACTGAATCACAAAAACAGCGCTTAGAATCTCATGGTTTCAATAATGTTCGTGTCTGGGGCCGTGGCGTTGATACTTCCATATTTAAATCCGACAATCCTCAACCGATAGACTTGCCTAGACCGATTACACTGAACATGGGTCGAGTTGCTATCGAAAAAAATATTGAAGCCTTTCTATCACTTGCTTTACCCGGTACTAAAGTCATTGTTGGCGATGGGCCCGATCTTGACATGCTTAAAAAGAAATATCCTGAGGTACTTTTCACTGGCGCCAAATTTGGTGAAGAACTCGCTTCTTGGGTAGCGGCCGCTGATGTATTTGTATTCCCCAGTAAAACAGATACGTTTGGCTTGGTTTTACTAGAAGCGCTAGCCTGTGGTGTACCTGTTGCCGCCTATCCAGTAACAGGTCCTAAGGATGTTATTGAACATGGGCGGGTGGGCTATTTGGATGACGATCTTAAAACAGCAGTCATAAACGCTTTACAATTAGACAAGCTTGATTGCATCGATTTTGCAAAGCAACGTAGCTGGCAAGCCTGCACAGAGGTTTTTTCTGAATTAATGTATAATAATCGCACTGCTAAAATATCGTCGAATAACAATGTCATCAGCCATCAATTTTGGTGTCTATAACCCCCATCAAAAACACTAAGTCGTGGTAAAAAAACAACTAAGAAAATAGTTGTGAGGATAAAACTCCACTCTTTCTTGCTCCAAACCTCTGTCCATGCGATTATTCTCTCCAATAATCACCTCAAAAATCAGGACAAAAGACGTGCCTAAGATCAAATTATTACTTAAAGTCGGCATTTTAACTGGCATTACGCTGTTAGCTGGTTGCGCGACAGCAAACAGAGCTGATGGTGTCAACGACCCTTTAGTAGGCTATAACCGCGCAATGTATTCAATTAATGATGCAGTTGACCGTGCAGTGATTAAACCTATTGCAAAAGGCTACGATACTGTCGTGCCAACAGGAATTAGCCAAGGAGTCAGTAATTTTTTCAGCAACTTGAATGACATCACCGTTATATTAAATGATTTACTTCAGCTTAAATTTGGTCAAGCCTTAGATGACACTGGCCGCTTTGCATTAAATAGTACAGTCGGCTTTGCTGGAATACTGGATGTTGCAACACTCGCTGGACATGAGAAAAATAATGAAGATTTTGGCCAGACGCTGGGTGTTTGGGGCATTCAACCTGGCCCCTATGTAGTGTTACCATTTTTTGGTCCGCGTAATTTCCGCGATACCTTTGGTTTAGTCGGTGACATGTATACCGATCCGGTGAGCCATATTGATGATGTAGCAACACGTAACGCACTGATTGCCACACATGTCATTGACAGTCGAGCTAATAACCTAAGTATTAAAAAAGTACTTGATGAAGCAGCTTTAGATGAATATAGCTATGTTCGAAATGCTTATCTGCAACGTCGTCAAAACCTAGTCTACGATGGTAATCCACCAAAAGATGAATTTGATGTTTTTGCCGACTAGACCATCACAATGAGGACAATATGTTGCTAGCAACATATAATAGAAAGCCGAGCACTAGCTCGGCTTTTTTAATTACGTTACTGGCTATAAACTATTTATGACAACTGCACTTTTTATTCTCGCGATTATTGCTGGCTTCGCCATTCTGATATGGGGCGCAGATCGTTTTGTTGATGGTGCAGCAAACATCGCTACCAATTTTGGTATCTCACCTTTAATTGTCGGTTTGACGATTGTTGGTTTCGGTACATCAGCACCAGAAATGCTCGTTTCAGCCTTAGCCGCAGTTGATGGTGCACCTGCAATGGGAGTAGGTAACGCAATTGGCTCTAATATCACTAATATAGGTTTAGTTTTAGGTGTCACGATTTTAATTACACCACTCACCGTAAATTCAGCCAGTTTGAAACGCGAATTTCCAATGCTGACATTGGTAATGGCTATCGCTTTATACCTAGTTTGGGACTTAGAGCTCAGTCACCTAGATGGTGTTATATTATTTGGTGGTTTCATCTTCCTATTATTTGGTATGGCCTATCTTGCTGTAAAAAGCACTAAACAGGACCCACTAGCTCAAGAGTTCGAACAAGAATTTACCCCACACCAGATGTCCACTAAAAAAGCAGTATTGAGTTTCAGTATTGGCTTAATTGCATTGTTAGTGGGTTCAAAAGCTTTAGTATGGGGTGCTACGGGTATTGCTCAATTGTTAGGTGTCAGCGATCTCATTATTGGTCTTACTATCGTTGCGATTGGTACCAGCTTGCCAGAGCTTGCAGCATCTATCATCTCAGCACTCAAAAATGAACACGATATTGCCGTGGGTAACGTATTAGGCTCTAATATGTTTAATTTGCTAGCCGTATTAGCTATGCCTGGATTAATTGCGCCATCAGCGCTCGATCCTATGCTCTTACTACGTGATTTCCCCGTTATGATTGCATTTACTATCGCCTTATTCCTGTTTGCTTATTTCGGCAAAAATGGTCGCATAGGACGTGTTGCCGGTAGCTTAATGTTAGTCAGCTATATTGCTTACAATGGCTTACTTGCCGTTCAAAGTAGTCAAGGCATATAAGAACGTCATGATAAATACAATGCAAACTGAATCCGAGAAATTAAAAACACTCGGACTTGCAGTAATCAATACTGAAATTGAAGCCATTTCTGGCTTGCTTAACCGTATTGATGATGCCTTTGTGCAAGCCTGTCAGTATTTACTGCATTGTGAAGGTCGCATTGTGGTTATTGGCATGGGAAAATCAGGTCATATCGGAGGCAAAATTGCAGCCACTCTTGCTAGCACAGGCAGCCCTGCATTTTTTGTTCATCCTGGTGAAGCAAGTCACGGTGACTTAGGTATGATTACTGATAATGATGTCGTCATCGCACTATCAAACTCGGGTGAAACCAGCGAAATATTAACTATTTTGCCCTTAATTAAACGACTCGGAGTGCCATTGATTGCTTTAACTGGCAAGCCTAATTCAACACTAGCAATGTGTGCTGATAGTCATATTGATGTCAGTGTCGGCAAAGAAGCCTGTCCTCTTGGTTTAGCGCCGACATCAAGCACCACTGCTGCACTAGTGATGGGTGATGCCTTAGCCATTTCATTACTAGAAGCAAAAGGTTTTACTGCTGAAGATTTTGCTTTATCTCATCCGGGCGGTAACCTTGGTCGTCGTTTACTATTACGTGTCAGTGACATTATGCACACTGGCGACACTATACCTAAGGTTGCTGATATCGCGCTGATCAGCGATGCCTTAGTTGAAATGACCAACAAAGGTCTCGGCATGACTGCCGTGACCGACACTAGTGGCCAGGTTGTAGGCATATTCACCGATGGTGATTTACGTCGAGTAATAGCCCAGCGCGTCGATGTCCACACCACTAAACTTGCTGACTTTATGACCATAAACTGCAAAACAGGTCGTCCTGATATGCTAGCGGCTGAAATATTAACACTGATGCAACGCCATAAAATTAACGCTTTACTGATAACGGATAGTGATCAACAGCTAATCGGTGCAGTCAATATGCATGATCTGTTGCGTGCTGGTGTCGTATAAATGCCGAATTATGCCTTTGTAAAATCTGAATACATCACATTCATTTGAATGAATCAGGAACTAATATGCTAGATATCCTCACTCGTACTAAAGATATTAAACTGGTCATTTTTGATGTCGATGGCGTACTCACTGACGGTAGTATCATTATTGGTGATGATGGTGAAGAATATAAAGCATTCCACTCACGTGATGGTCACGGCATGAGGCTTTTACAATATACGGGGGTCGATATTGCGATCATTACCGGCAGAACTTCAAAAGTAGTTGAACATCGTATGACTAGTTTAGGCATCACCCATCTTTATCAAGGACAGAAAGTTAAATTACCTGCATTTGAAGATCTCATTAAACGCTTAAATCTTAAGCCTGAACAATGTGCTTATGTAGGTGATGACTGGGTTGATTTAGCGATTATGAGCCGCGTCGGATTAGCCATCGCAGTACAAGATGCTGATGCTGTTGTCAAAAAACATGCGCATTGGATTACACCTGCTAACGGTGGCAAAGGTGCCGCTCGTGAAGTGTGTGAACTTATTATGGAAGGACAGGGTAACCTGCAAGATCAAATTGAACGCCACTTCTAATCTTTCTTTTGTTGGCAAACTATTATTGTCTTTATTGGCAATAATAACCCTGTGGCTACTTTTCAGTAACGATACTAAACAAAAAGTGACGGGGTCTAGTGTAATATCTCGAACGAGTGATTATGCTATGTCGAATTTCACCATGACCGTAATGAATAAGCAGGGTAAACCATCACGCATTATTACTGGCGAAACCATGACACATTATCCAGAAAATGATAGTACTGAAATCTACGCGCCTATCGCCGAAATTATCGAACAAGGTAAGGCCACTTGGGTAATCAGATCCAATAAAGCCTATACAGAAGGCAAAGGTGAAGATATTTTACTTACAGGCAATGTTATTATCACCCAAAAAGACAATAAAGATATTGAATTGAGTACTGAAAAACTCAATTTAGATACCTTAAACGATAATGTATACACCGATCTTGCTGTCAGCATGAAATCTCCTCACGGCACAACCAATTCGGTTGGACTTCATGCTAGCCTTCAAGAAAAAACAATTAACCTACACTCCAGAGTGAAAGGACATTATGATGCACCGCCTACAAACTAAACTTTTAATTGTATTGATTGCTTTTTTACCCTCGTTATCATGGGCGCTACCTAGTGATAGTCAGCAACCGATTGACATTGAAGCGGATCACGCCGAGCTAGATGATGCTAATGGCATCACTCAATATAAAGGTAAAGCTATCTTAACCCAAGGTACATTACGTATCGAAGGCGATATCATCACCTTTTATTATGATGAGAATAAACAGCTCACAAAGGCTGTCGCGCAAGGTAATTTAGCTACTTACAAACAGGTTCAAAAACCAGGCGAAGAACCTGTTCGTGCCCGCGCTTTGCAAATGGAATATCACGCCAAATCACAGAAGATATATTTACTTGGACAGGGTCACGTCTGGCAGGCCGGAGATGAATTTAGTGGCAATAAGATTGAATATGACATTAACAAAAATGTAGTGAATGCCAATTCAGCTCCAGTCGAAGTCGCCGGAGAAAAACAAGAAAGTGGACGTGTTCACATCATTATCCAACCACCAGGTAGCAAAAAGAAAGCAACAGCACCGAAAGTAGTACCTAATACCAACATCGAACCAACACCTATCGACGATAAAAATACCGATCAACATCCTACCGCTTCAACCACAACAACGCTTAATGTTCGTACAGGTCCAGGCGTTCAATATAATAAGATTGGTGCCTTTAGCCCTAACAGCGATGTGATCGTTCTGACCGAACAGAAAGAGTGGTTACAAGTTAGAGGTGAAATAGGCGATCAAGTGGTGATTGGTTGGGTGAATCGCCGTTATATTGAAGTTAAACCGTAACTTTAGGGACAGCATGAGTACATTATCCGCCCAGCAATTATCCAAGCGCTTTGGTTCTCGCCAAGTCGTTAAAAATATTTCCCTTGAACTCAAAAGTGGGGAAATTGTCGGTTTATTAGGCCCTAATGGTGCTGGTAAAACCACTAGTTTTTATATGATCGTCGGTTTAATCCCTGTTGACGGCGGCACTATCTTCCTTGACCAGCAAGAACTCACGCGTGATCCAATCCATAAACGCGCGCAACTCGGTATTGGTTATTTACCACAAGAAGCATCCGTATTTCGAAAGCTGTCGGTGGAAGATAATATTTATGCCATTATTGAAATACGAAAAGATCTAGATGAAGCGGCTAAACAAGAATTATTAGAAAGTCTTCTGTCCGACTTCCACATCGGCCATATACGTAAATCATTAGGAATGGCACTATCTGGTGGTGAACGTCGGCGAGTTGAAATCGCTCGAACCTTAGCAATGGAACCAAAATTCATCTTATTAGATGAGCCCTTTGCCGGCGTTGATCCTATTTCAGTGCTCGATATACAAGGCATTATCAAAGAGCTCGCAGAACGCGGAATTGGCATTCTAATTACCGATCACAACGTTCGTGAAACACTTAATGTTTGTGAACGTGCTTATATTTTCAATGAAGGTGAAGTTATCGCCAAAGGCACGCCTGAAGAAATCCTAAAAGATAAACGTGTTTTAAGTGTTTATTTGGGTCGAGACTTCAGACTTTAAGGCAGCCAGTCAGGCTAGTAATCATAAATTAATGAAAATAGAAACATCATCACTCCGGACACATGTCCACCAGATTTTAGAAATTGAACATGATGGATTAGCACGCGTACTAAATACAATTCTGATGTTCTTTATTGCATTCACATTAGTTGTTGTATTTATTGAAACAGTACCTAAAATTTATCAACACTATGAAACATGGTTTTATGGCTTCGAGGTAGTCTCTATTGGATTGTTTAGTATTGAGTATATTGCTCGAGTCTGGGCCTCAGCCGAGGCAAATCCTGACAAGCCATGGGCAAGTCGCTTAACTTATATTTTAAGTCCATTAGCACTCATTGATCTCATAGCCATAGCACCCTTTTATCTAGGCTTATTTATCCAAATAGACACGCGTTATTTGAGAGCCGTTCGCCTACTCCGAGTGCTGAAATTTACTCGTTACTCACATTCTTTATCGACATTACTACAAGTACTTAAAAATGAATTGCCAGGCATCATTTCAGCTTTAAGTATATTGCTGATGTTAATCGTATTAGCTTCTTCTGGCATGTATCTGGTGGAACGTGATATTCAACCAGAAGCTTTTAGTTCTATTCCACAAGCCATGTGGTGGGCAACAATCACATTAACGTCGGTAGGTTATGGTGATGTAGTACCCGTAACCCTAGTAGGCAAAGCATTAGGCATGATTATTACCATTCTAGGCGTTGGCATAGCCGCTTTACCTGCAGGTATTATTGCCAGTGGTTTTACTGCTGAGATGCAAAATAGACGCGATGAATTTCGCGCGAAGATCATCACTTCATTTGCAGATGATGGCAGTTTATCTCATGATGATCTGCGCGTAATAGAACATCTGAGAATTCAATTAGGGCTTAGTATAAAAGAAAGTAAATCTCTTATTCGCTTGTCGGGCATAAGGTCATCCGCCGTATTCAAACATTGCCCCTATTGTGGCGAAAATCTACAACATCATCATCCAATCGAATAGATATTATTCATGCTCATCACCAGACACTGTATCCCGTTCAGGAAAGAACAGTCGAGGCTCAACCCTTGTATCATTCAAACTAACACCAAGATGCAAATGAGGCCCGGTCACCCGCCCTGTCATGCCTACAGTACCAATAACATCACCTTGTTTGATAAGCTGGCCAGCTTTCACACCAATTTTATCCATATGGCAAAACATGGTAACTAAACCCTGTCCATGATCAATAAACACGGTATTACCATTAAAGAAATAGTCTCCGGTATTACGAATAATGCCATCAGCCGGAGCATGAATCTCCGTTCCTGTGGGCGCAGCAATATCCATCCCACTATGTGGATTACGTGGCTGGCCATTAAACACGCGACGACGACCAAATAAGCCACTTACTCGCCCTTCTATCGGCCATGCAAAATTGAGCGCCACATCGCCTTCTGTCCAATGTTTTAAAGCGGCACCGATAAGCGCCTTTTCACCATTGATGCGTTTCATATCATAGTTAGTCGGGTTAACCTTGCCATCATCTTTAATTTCAATATATTGAGTTGGGTAGGCTTTATCTGCAATTTCAAAGCGAGATTTAGTCATTTTTCCTGCGGATTTTACCGTTAGGGTATGCGTGCCTATTTTGGCAGTTAAAGGCACACCGACTACAGCAAGCCATTGACCGTCCTTCCTCAATACCATCACTTGTCGTTTGTTATATTCAACCAACGGTTTGGCATTTGTTCCGACCGCAAGAGGCACAATAACCACGCCACCCGGCACCGCGGATTGCTGTGGTAATGTCATTGCTGAAACTGATATTGACACCATCATCAACACGCTGAATGCTAGCCCAAAAAATCTAATCATTTCTTTACCTCTATAATTTCACACTTTAACTGACCCCTTTCTAAGCGGACATTAATATGCTGGTTTGGCTTAACTTCATCTGCACGATGAAGTATCCGTCCCGAATTCACCAGCGTAGCAATACTATAGCCACGTTCCAGTGTATTTAGAGGACTCACAGCAGCTAGTGTGCGTATTTGCTGTCCCAAGTTGGCTTTATATTGAATGAGCCGCTTGTGCATTGCGGCATCTAGTTGTTTTTGCAACTGCCTTACCGTAGTTTGCTGATTATTAATCATTGGAAGTGGCATTTTTAGTTGCAACCGTTGTTTTAACGCTTTGTATTGAGCTTCAACACGTTCCTGCTCTTGCTGGATTGTCTGCTGTAATCGCGCTGCTAAGGCGGCTATTTTATATTGCTGTATTTCAATTTTTTCTTGTGGATGTTTCAGCCTTACCGACCAATAATCCAATCGTTGACGTTTATCGTTAAGAATATGTAAAGAATTACGTTTTAATTGTTGTTGCAAACGATCTATTTTTTGCATTTGTTGGTTAATGGTTACTTGCGGTTGTGGTAACCGTTGTTGCAAATAATTGATATGACGGCGTTCATTTTGCAATCGATGCGCCACTAACAAATGTAGTCGTTGGCTATAACTATAGATCTTAGCCAACCACTGGATAGCATCTGGCACGGCAAGTTCAGCAGCTGCCGAAGGTGTTGGCGCTCTAACATCGGCCACAAAATCGGCAATAGTGAAATCAACCTCATGACCCACAGCACTGATCACTGGGATTTCACAAGCAAATATGGCGCGAGCCACTTTTTCGTCGTTAAAACTCCACAGATCTTCTAATGAACCACCACCACGACTCACAATCAACACATCACACTCTTGTCGTATATTGGCTAAGTCAATTGCATGGGCAATCTGTTTGGCTGAGTCACCACCTTGTACTGCGACAGGATAAAGAATAACGTTAGCCGCAGGAAAACGACGATTCAGCACCGTCAAAATATCATGTACTGCTGCGCCATCAGGTGATGAAACAATACCGATACTTGCTGGCAATGATGGCAATAATTTTTTATATGCTTGATCAAATAAACCTTCTTCACCTAAGCGATGTTTTAATGCTTCATAGGCATGCTGCAAAGCACCACTACCAGCCTCTTCCATGTGCTCAACAACCAGCTGAAATTCGCCACGGCCTTCATACAATGTCACCCTAACGCGTAATAAAACCTGCATACCATTTTGGGGGGTAAATCGTATATTACGATTCCGTGTTTTAAACATTGCACAGCGCACCTGCGCCGCTTCATCTTTTAAGGTGAAATAAACATGGCCTGAGCCGGGCATCGCTAAATTTGATATTTCACCTTCTACCCAAACCAATTGAAACGAGCCTTCCAAGGCAACACGCGCCTCACGCACCAGCCGAGATACCACGTAAATTTCTTTAACCGGACGCGTTGCTAATGTATTACTGCTATCGGATGAAACAACTGATGCCATAAATGCCAAAGATCCTGATATAATTAGCCGATTATATTACAGTAATTTCAGGAACCTGCCCCATGAGAATTGCTCAAGAAGCGCTTACTTTCGATGACGTCTTACTACTTCCAGCTTATTCAAACGTGATGCCGCGTGATGTTAATCTGACGACTAAATTGACTCGCAATATCAACATCAACATCCCGTTGTTATCGGCGGCAATGGATACCGTGACCGAAAGTCGCTTAGCGATTGCAATTGCAAAAGAGGGTGGTTTAGGCATATTACACAAAAATATGACCATTGAAGAGCAAGCTAATGAAGTGCGTAAGGTCAAAAAATTCGAAAGCGGCGTAGTTCGTGACCCTATAACCATCAGCTCAACAGCAACTATCGGTGAAGTAGTCGAGTTAACTCGTGCTAACAATATTTCTGGTGTTCCTGTTGTAGATGGTGAAAATTTAGTCGGTATTGTCACTAGTCGCGATTTACGATTTGAAACACACTTTGATAATCCAGTATCTTCGGTTATGACACCAAAAGAAAAACTGGTCACGGTTAAAGAAAATACCGACCGTAAAGAAATACTCAATTTACTTCATACTCATCGCATAGAAAAGATATTAGTTGTCGACGATAACTTTCATCTTCAAGGTATGATCACCGTTAAAGACATTCAAAAATCAACAGATAATCCGCTTGCCTCAAAAGATGATCAACAACGTTTACGTGTTGGTGCTGCAACGGGTATTGGCGCTGAAAGTCAGGCACGCGTTAAAGCGTTAGTCGAAGCTGGCGTTGATGTAATTGTTGTCGATACTGCTCACGGTCATTCACAAGGTGTATTGGATCAAGTGCGTTGGGTTAAAGATAATTATCCAGAAGTGCAAGTGATCGGCGGTAATATTGCTACAGGTGCAGCTGCTTTAGCCTTGGTTGAAGCGGGCGCTGATGCTGTTAAAGTGGGAATTGGTCCAGGCTCAATCTGTACTACTCGTATTGTTTCCGGTGTTGGTGCGCCTCAGATAACCGCTATCAGTAATGTAGCCAAAGCACTCGAAGGTACTGGGGTACCGTTGATTGCCGATGGTGGTATTCGTTATTCAGGTGATGTTGCAAAAGCATTAGTTGCCGGTGCCCACACTATTATGCTGGGTGGCATGTTTGCGGGCACTGAAGAAGCGCCAGGTGAAGTTGAATTATTCCAGGGTCGTTCATACAAATCATACCGCGGCATGGGTTCAATGGGCGCTATGCAGCAAAAACAAGGTTCTAGTGATCGTTATTTCCAAGAATCAACTGAAGCTGACAAATTGGTACCTGAAGGCATTGAGGGACGTGTACCTTATAAAGGTTCATTATCTGCTGTAATCAACCAGTTACTAGGTGGCGTGCGAGCTAGCATGGGTTACACGGGGTCAGCGAACATTGAAGAAATGCGAACCAAACCTGAGTTTGTTCGTGTAACCTCAGCTGGCATGAATGAAAGTCATGTCCACGATGTCACCATTACTAAAGAAGCCCCTAACTACCACATTAGTTAACCGATACTCTTACCATTTAAAAACCAGAGTTGTGATTAGTTCAACTCTGGTTTTTGTCCTTAACAACCCGTATTTTCTGAGAATCTTATGAGCCACAATATCCATGACCACCGAATTCTTATTCTTGATTTTGGATCACAATATACTCAGCTAATTGCTCGTCGTATCCGCGAAGCTGGGGTTTATTGTGAGTTGAGAAATCCTGAAATTACCGAATCAGAAATCAAGGAATTCAATCCAAAAGGGATTATTCTTTCTGGCGGCCCTGACTCAACAATAGGTGATGAAGCGCCTGTTGCACCACAATGTGTCTTTGAATTAGGGATTCCCGTTTTAGGTATTTGCTACGGTATGCAAACGATGGCAATGCAACTGGGCGGACAGGTCGAATCATCAGCACATCGTGAATTTGGCTACGCCCAAATTCGTGCCCGTGGTCATTCAGTATTTTTGCGCGACATTGAAGATCACACCAGCAAAGAAGGCTATGGTCTACTTGATGTGTGGATGAGTCATGGCGATCGGGTAACCAAGATACCTGAAGGCTTCAAAGTCATCGCCAGTACAGACAGTGCCCCTTTTGCCGGCATGGCTGATGAAGAAAGGCAGTTCTACGGCGTTCAATTTCACCCAGAAGTCACACATACCGTTCAAGGTCAACGCATGATTGAGCGTTTCATTACTGAGATATGTGGCTGCGAAACATTATGGACATCAGCTCAAATCATCGATGACAGCATAAAAACCATTCACCAACAAGTTGGCAGCGATGATGTGTTATTAGGCTTGTCGGGTGGTGTTGATTCATCCGTTGTCGCCGCATTATTACACCGAGCAATTGGTGACCAACTGACCTGCGTATTTGTGGATAATGGCTTACTTCGCGAAAACGAAGGTGACCAAGTTATGGCCATGTTTGCTAAACATATGGGCATAAAAGTTATTCGTGTTGACGCCGAAAAACGGTTCCTTGATGAACTTGCCGGCGAAAATGACCCAGAAGCAAAACGCCGTATTATTGGTCGTGTCTTTGTTGAGATTTTTGAAGAAGAATCCAATAAACTCAGTAATGTGAAATGGTTAGCACAGGGTACAATTTATCCGGATGTAATTGAATCTGCCGCGTCAAAAACAGGTAAGGCACATGTAATCAAAACCCACCATAATGTCGGTGGGCTGCCTAAACACATGACACTAAAACTTCTCGAACCTTTACGCGAGCTATTTAAAGATGAAGTACGTAAATTAGGTGTTGAGCTCGGTTTACCACGTGACATGGTATATCGCCACCCGTTCCCTGGCCCTGGCCTAGGTGTTCGAATTTTGGGCGAAGTCAAAAAAGACTATGCCGACTTATTACGTAAAGCTGACAAGATATTTATCGACGAACTTTATAAACACGATTTATATGATAAAACCAGTCAGGCTTTTGTAGTATTTCTACCCGTAAAATCAGTAGGTGTAATGGGTGATGGGCGCCGTTATGATTATGTCGTCTCCTTACGCGCAGTAGAGACCATCGACTTTATGACTGCCCGCTGGGCACATCTTCCATACGAATTCTTGGGCCTGGTGTCCAATCGCATCATTAATGAAGTGGAAGGCATTTCACGCGTAACCTACGATATTTCAGGCAAACCACCCGCAACGATTGAGTGGGAATAATTTCACTGTTATCGTAAAAGGAAAGAAATTTATGGCTAATCATCGTTTTTCACTACAAAGTTTTTTACTACGATTAGTGTTTGCTCTTGCGCTAGTCTATGCGAGTTACAATCCTAGTGGTTATAGCTTTTTCCACTGGGCAAAAGAAGCCTTGTTCGGCGATGCGTTAGCCATTTCACCTCCTTTTGCTATGTCTGCCGTGATATTACTTATTGGTTGGACAATTTATATTCGGGCTACATTACTCGCCTTAGGTGCTCTTGGATTAAGTCTAGCATTTGCCTTTTTCGCAATTATTGTCTGGTGGTTCATTGACCTTGGCATTCTTGGCCTTGATAGTATCTCAGTAATGACTTATGTCGCTTTATTCATTCTAGCCGCTATACTTGCTACCGGCATGTCTTGGTCGCATCTTCGTCGTAGAATGTCAGGCCAAACAGATGTCGATGATGTGGCAGACTAAAATCAACTACACCTAAACACCGTAAACTTTAGATTTTATTTGCTTTCATCGCTATAGCGGACAATACAATGAACGAGCCAACAATGCACTGCATTACCCTTTGCTTAGCTAACGCGTTTGATTTCAAAAAACTATGTGAAAGCTTGCTTGCTAGTCGGCGGGCCACTTTATTGAAAGATGTTCTCCTAATAGATCATGATAATGCCTATTCTTTAGTCTTCCCTTATGGCGTTGTCGTTCACTGGAATGTATCACTTGATGAGCGCCGAAGACTTCAGACCAAACTGTTTGAATTTGCCACTGACATTCACGAAGTTATCGAGGAAGATAATTTCAGTTATAAAGTTAACGCTGAACAACATCGGATACAATTTGATTGTATTGAAATGGCATCAGATTCCGAAAACAAAAATTTAGTCGCCGTCTCACATGCCATCGCACAATCTATAAAACTTTCATCATTTGAAAAGCATGCTCAAGATACCATTGAAACAACAAAACACTTACCAAAATCATTAGCAAAAACAGGGAAAATTAATTTATCCAAAAAAGCGTTGGCTAAGATTCGTGGTCAATTATTTCTCACTAATAGCGACATTATTCTTAAATTTGATTTACTTGATATCCCAGAGTTTTTTTGGGAATACCCAGAATATCAAACGTTATACACACAAATGGCTAATTATTTAGAACTAGCCCAACGCACTAATATTTTGTCAAAAAAGCTGGAAACCATTCACGTATTGCTTGAAATGTTGGCTGATGAACAAAAACATCACCACTCATCAACACTGGAATGGATCATCATAATTTTGATTGGAGTCGAAATAGCGATCACTTTAATTGAAAAACTAACAGCGTTGTAATATTCAATTCAATAACACCTTAAATATATACAGGACACAACAACCATGGCCACAAGTAAAAAGTACAATTTTAAGATCAAACAAGATGGAGCCACTTGGTCCACAAAAATCACCCGTCGCGTCTCCTCACAAAGAACCGTAATCTCAAAAAAACAGGACGGCTTTGCTTCTGAAGCGGAAGCTCAAGCTTGGGGTGAAAAAGAAATTGCCTTATTCTTAGAGAATCTTAGCGCTCGTAATAAACGTCGCTCAAAACCCCGCACAGAAAGCTAAATAGTTAGGCGCTCTCAAATGCTCACTGAAATAAAGAGTAAAAGAGTCATCCATAATGGCTCTTTTATTTAACCATAATCCAAAAACTTTACCCATAATTCAAAGCGTGTGACTATTTTGATACCGCTGTAACAACCTCAAGTACTCGCTAATAAATCACACTATCATCAATACTTCTAAGACAAGTCTTGACTAATTTGTATCAAACTATAATCAAGTCTTATCGTTTTTAATTAAAGCATAATAGTGTTCGCGACTTGCTCATCTCGCAGTAATACAGCATGATCAAAACATCATTCACTTTAATTAAAGTGAATGCCGTATCAACTACTTATTTAAACTATGAGGAAAATCACATGTCAAACGAAGGCTATCATGAACCCATCAACGAACTATCAGATGAAACACGAGACATGCACAGAGCGATTACTTCATTAATGGAAGAACTAGAAGCTGTGGATTGGTATAACCAGCGAGTTGATGCATGCAAAGATAAAGAATTAAAAGCTATTTTGGCTCACAACCGTGATGAAGAAAAAGAGCATGCTGCTATGGTACTGGAATGGATTCGTCGTAAAGATCCACGCTTCGATAAAGAATTGAAAGATTATCTATTTACTGACAAACCTATTGCTCACCAATAATGAGTAAGATTTAGGCATAAAAAAGGGGGAAGTTTACACAACTTCCCCCTTTTTTATTTAATGATAGTAATTAATTAAACATCATAGTTAGTGGCTGAAATATCACCCCCTCGACCAGTCCAATTAGTATGAAAAAATTCACCTCTAGGTTTATCTAAGCGTTCGTAGGTATGCGCACCAAAATAATCACGCTGCGCTTGTAAAAGATTAGCGGGTAAACGCTCACTACGATAACCATCATAGAATGATAAAGCACTGCTAAATGTAGGTGCTGGTACTCCTAAAGAAATCGCAGTCCCTACGGCTTTTCGCCAGCCTGGCAAGGCTTCTGTAATGGCATCAATAAAGAACTGGTCCAATAGCAAGTTTTGTAGATCGGGTTGATTAGTAAAAGCATCACGAATATTGGCTAAAAATTGACTGCGGATGATACAACCACCACGCCACATTAATGCTATTCCACCATAATTAAGCTCCCAACCATATGTTTCGGCTGCTTCCCGCATCAACATATAACCTTGTGCATAAGAAATGATTTTCGATGCATATAAAGCATCACGAATCGCGTTGACCATTTGTGCCTTGTCACCTTCAAAGTTAGCTGCCAACTTAGGCAGGACTTTAGAGGCAATAACTCGCTCACTCTTACGCGCAGACAAACAACGAGCAAATACGGCTTCGCCAATTAAGGTCAAAGGAATACCTAAGTCCAAAGCATTCATTCCCGTCCATTTACCGGTACCTTTTTGTCCTGCCGTATCCAGAATATGGTCGATCAGCAAACTACCATCCTCTTCTTTAACCGCTAAGATATCACGGGTAATTTCAATCAAATACGAATCAAGTATGCCGTGGTTCCATTCAGCAAATACTGCCTGAATTTCATCACCCGACATTCCAAGACCTTCTCTCATCAATTGATAGGCTTCACAAATGAGCTGCATATCACCGTATTCAATTCCGTTATGCACCATTTTTACATAGTGACCAGCACCATCATTTCCTACCCAGTCGCAACAAGGTTCGCCATCAACCTGGGCAGCAATCGCCTGAAAAATGGGCTTAACTGATGCCCAAGCAGCTAGGTTACCACCCGGCATAATTGACGGTCCAAAACGCGCACCTTCTTCGCCACCTGATACGCCAGTACCAATAAACAGAATCCCTTTTTTATGCAATTGGTGAGTACGCCGATCACTATCGTTATATAATGAATTACCACCATCGATAATAACATCACCTTTCTCAAGGTATGGCACTAACTGTTCGATAAACGCATCAACTACCGGTCCCGCTTTAACCATCAGCATAATGCGTCGCGGTGATTTCAATGATTCAACAAACGTTTTTAAATCGTAACAGCCAATAATCTTGGTGCCTTTAGCTGGACCTGCAAGAAATTCATCTACTTTACTGGTTGTTCGATTATAGACTGCAACGGTAAAACCATGGTCGTTCATATTCAGCACCAGATTTTGTCCCATTACCGCTAGACCCACTAAACCGATATCGGCTAATTTAGTTGTTTCCATTTCGCTCATTTATTTATCACCTTAATATATTCACCTTCAGCTTCGCGTGTTGAACCCACAATCAGCCGACATTTACCCGTAGCAATATTGCACTCTACAGCGCCTGAAATTTCAATTAGTTCACCTTTTTTCGCCTGCCCTACGTAGGTATGAGTGAATGACAACACCACAGGGGTCAATTCATCATTAACCAAATAAACAGCAGGAAAATCAAAGGCTCGGAGGTCATCAATTACCTCGGTTGTAATGGTTCGCATTCCTTGCTTTTGATACTGTTCATCATCGCGCTCTATCTCACCACTTAGGCAGACCATGCCAATATCAAACTTAACGCCACCAATAGATGCCTTATTATTTTTGCGATATTCATGCCAAGAAAACTCATCAAAGCTCAATTCGGCCGCTCGACGCTGAAAATTATCTTGCATCAGCGCCAGATCCAAGTCACTAATAAGGCCTAAGTCTACGGCACGTTTTACTGCTTGACGTATTTTATGAAATTCTTGTCGACCAAACACCACCAAATCTATATCAGATGTTGGACCTTGTTGATTAATTAACATCGAGCCTGTTAGCCCCAAAAAGTCACAATTAGCACCAAACCGCACCAAAATAGGGATTAACTGATGTAATTCCTGCTCAATGTTGTCCCGAGGATCGCGTTGTAAAACGTGCTGTAAGCGAGCTTCTGGTCGATGGTGCTTAACAATATCCTTGACCGCAACAGCATGAAACGAGGCATCAAATTGTGTTGATTGGTATAAATACTGAGGAAAAGAGTGGCGTAATAACTGATTGGCATACTCGGTATTAATTTTCTTCCACGCATCGCCATCCCTGACATATCGCAAAAAACAGCCCACTTTATCTTGATGGGATTGATAGCTGACCACAGCAAAAACTAATCCTTCTTTTGTCTGGATAAAGTCTTTGGGGAGGTAAGGAAAATCAGCATTTCTCATATGACGATTATTCTACTCTTAATTTCTACTTCTTCTTCGTCTTGTTCAACTTTGGAATCGTGGCATATTATCGAATTCGGCGCAGCCACATCCAGATCCCCGTTAATGATAAAACCGTTAATAGTATACCCACCAAATCCAATAGCCATACACCAATTGAGCCTAAAATACGACCATTATGTACATCTAATAAAACGTGCTCAGCAGTTACACCCTCACCATGAAAATATTTAACTAACTCATTTCTGATTGATTCAGGCATTGGACTGGGCAGACTCCAACCTACTCCTTGTAATGAAGTGAGTTCCCATTTATCGAGCATAAAATCACTGCGCCACATACCTTCTCGAGTTTGAATTACAGGAGCGCCATGAAACAATCCTATATTTTGGATCATCGGAGGTACACCAGCAGCTGCACCCATACGTTCAATAAATTCACCGTCAGCTGTAAGTAATATCAACACATCATCTGTGGCTAAAACAATCACCTCATCTAACACTACCCCACCTAATAATGGTCTTTGGGCATTTGTTACAGGTTTGGCATTGACAAATATTTCCGTGCCAAATTGAGAGATTACGGATTGCTCTAACAAAAAAACAGCATCAGCTTTTACATCCCCCACGCCATAATGACTTAGCAGCCAGGGCCAAGTTAGATAATGTTTATCTAATTTTAAGTCGCTAGAATGGTTAAGCAGGATACCTGTTATCGATAATAACATTACAAATAGAGCAATGGCAGCACCCATACTACGGTGTAGGCTTCGCATGCGGCGGTTCATGTTATCACTCTGTTTGGTTTATAAATTTAGTTAAATATAATGCCAATGTTACCACAGATGTCATAGCCCTCACTGACAATGTAGCACCTGAAATCCCATCGATATGCCGATCTAGCTTTTGTTCACTCAGTTCAGCATCGGCATATTGTCGACTAAATGCACGTTGTTGGATTTCCCCTCCTCGACTTTCACGGTATGCCAAGACTTTAACCTGCTCAACTTTACCCATTGTAATAATCACCCCAAAAGTAATCGGTGATTCCTTACCTATTTCATCTAAAATCCAAGCAGTACGTTGCTCTTGTTGCCAATAACGAATTCTTAAACCAGCGTATTCATGCCCTAGAATATTAGCAATCGCAGGTCGTAAATCATCTTTCATCCATACCACTTTGCTTTTTGGTACCTGGTTGGCAAACGTTTCAGCTATAAAGTCTTCATTCGTTTGATTCACACTAGCTGAAAATGCGGGAACAACGATCGAACATAACACTAAGCCGATGAATATCGTCTGCCAAAATTTAGTGCTTTTCATGTCCAAATCGCTGTTCCTTTATAGTTTACTAATTAGAATTGGTAACCGACGCCAACATTAAAGCCATCTTGTTCCTTCTCACTACCTGTTGGAGCTGATTGGTCTTGATAATCAACCTTGACCACAACTTGTGGATCTATCCACCAGTTCACACCGATATCCCATTGTGTGTATTCACTATCTGTTGAATTACTTGCTTGGTTATCCCATAAGCTATAACGACTAAATAATCCCACTTGGTCATTTACTTTATAAGAAGGCTCAATATACCAACCAGTCTGTTCATCAGCACCAATATCTGCTGGACCAGTACCGTCTAGATCCCATGTTGCATATAACGCTTTTAAGCCAAATGCACCTTTGTTAATAACGGCATGTGTTTCCCACATCATGGCACTACCCGCTGTGGCATCTAAACCCTGTGTAATATCTTCTTGATAATTCAATGATGTAGCTAACTCAATACCTGGGATAGCCGTCCACTTTAAACGCCCTGTATAAGCAAAGTCTTTAGCATCAGCTTCTGCTACCTTCTGACGTCCACCGCGAATAGCATAATTACTACTCTTAACCTTCAATCCAGAGGTCACCGCAGCATCATAAGAAAAACCTTGTGGCAATTCGCCGCTCAACATCGCGCCACCTTCCCACCACGTTGTCGGAATAATATTTTTCTCAACATTATTTCGCTCTACACCATAAAAGGTATTGGGTTCATGAGTTTCATTGATGATACCTACGGGCGTTAAAAACACGCCGGCTGAAACACGATGTTGATCATTTAAATCGTATTGAAAATACGCTTGTTCGAGCTCAACCTCACCAGGCTTATCGTCACCATTACCAGCAAGAGCATGCTCTAGTTCAAACTCAGAAAATAAACGTAAATTGTCATTGAACTCATGGCCAAAGAACAATACAAAACGATGAAAATCAATTTCATCTTTGTCCTTAGCACCATTTTGGCCTTCTAGATTATTGTAATGCAACTCGCCATAACCACCGATGGTTGTTTTGCTAGTACTTGCTGACTTAACGGCAGACTCGGTTGCTTCGGCAACCGCTTCAGCTGTTTCATGGGCAGAGTTAGCCGTTTGCTCCGTTTGATCAACCTTAACTTTTAAAGTCTGATTTTCCACTTTCAACTGCTTATTTTGTTGTTGTACATCGCTTAATTGCTGCTGAACCTGTTGCAATAATGCCCAGATTTCTTCATTCGTTGGCGGCGCGGCATGACTAGCTGAGGCTGCGACCATCAAACTTAATGCCAAGCCTGTTTTTCTAAATGGTGTCATAAATTGTACTCATCATCATTGGTTAAAGATGGGCAAATTATACGTACCATTAAATCTAAATGCAAATCGTTCTTAATTAGATTTATAAAATTAAAATAAATCTCCTTATTACTACAATCTTCAGTGCGAACCACATAACTAGAATGAGACTAAATAGACAATTCGCTATTTCAAAGGCTCGAATAAAGCCTGAATATCTTGTTCAGTCAGCTTGTCAGTTTGTTTAGCACTGCCAAATAAAGCATCCGCCAGCGCCTTCTTTTTCTGTTGCAGTGCATTTATTTTTTCTTCTACTGTGCCAGCAGCAATCATTTTGTACACAAATACCTTATTTTTCTGACCAATACGATGAGCACGATCCGTCGCTTGAGCTTCTACCGCAGGATTCCACCATGGGTCATAATGAATAACGGTATCTGCTGCGGTAAGATTCAAACCCGTCCCACCCGCTTTCAAACTGATTAAAAACAATGGCACTTCTTTATTTTGGAAGCGATTAATCGGTGTTGTCCGATCTTTAGTTTGGCCGGTAAGTTTTACATAATCGATCTTTCGCACCACTAATTCGTCTTCAATCAAACGCAACATACTGGTAAATTGCGAAAATAATAAAATTCGTCGCCCTTCGATGATCATTTCAGGCAAGATTTCCATTAACTGTTCAAGTTTCGCCGAATTTTTTACTTTTTTAGCTGCATCGAATTTTAATAAGCGAGGGTCACAACATACTTGGCGTAATTTAAGTAAGGCATCCAAGATAATTATCTGACTACGTGCAATGCCTTTTTTATCAATTTCCTCACGCACTTTGTTATTCATCGTCACCCGAATGGTTTCGTATAATTGACGTTGTTGACCTGATAATTCCACGGAACTAATAATTTCGGTTTTTTCTGGTAACTCTTTTGCCACCAGCGATTTTTCACGTCGAAGCATAAACGGTGCAATACGTTTATTAAGTTGCTGTTGCCGTGCATCATCACCTAACAATTCAATCGGTTTACGGAATAAATTACGAAACTGTTTTTCATCACCCAATAATCCGGGCATTAAAAAATGAAACTGCGACCAAAGTTCACCTAGATGATTTTCCATTGGTGTACCCGTCAAACACAATCGATGGTTCGAGTTCAACTCACGAGCCGTCACAGCCACTTTTGAGCGAGGATTTTTGATATGTTGCGCTTCATCAAGGATCACTAAATGCCAATGTTGAGCGCATAAAATATCCTTATCTCTCGGTAATAGCGGATAGGTCGTCAGCACAAGATCATAATCAGCCAAGGTATCAAAATAATTTTTGCGATCATCACCTTGTGATATCAATACCTTGAGTGATGGTCCGAACTGTTTTACTTCATTAGCCCAGTTGACCATCAAGGAGGTGGTGGCTACAACCAAACATGGATCGGTCATCCGTCCCGCTTCTTTTTCTTTTAAGATATGGGCAATGGCTTGCACGGTTTTACCTAAACCCATTTCATCAGCCAGAATGCCAGATAACTTATATTCTCTTAGGAATTGTAACCAGTCTAAGCCTTGCTGCTGATAAGGTCGTAATGACGCTTTAAGCGTCTGCGGTACTGTAACCTGACTGATTTCTTTAAATCCAGCCAACTTCTCTGCAAACAAGCGCGGCGCATCTGAGCCAGCCCATTGCATATTCGTTTCACCCAAGGTATTGAGCTGATTGGCCTGATAACGCGATAGTCGTAACTTACCTTCAATATCTAAGGCATGAGGATCGTATAGTTCAACTAATGTTTCAATGATATGCCTGACTTTCCCCAGTTCCACTCGAATGACTCGGCCATCATCTAAGGTCATAAAAAATGGTTCGTCGTCTTGTTGGGCTAAAAATTTCTCTAATGTTTTCCCGCGAGTTTGTTGCTGAATAAAGTCAACTAACACAGGTAATAAACTAATCATTTCCTCTTCTATTTTCACGCCTAACTCAAGATTAAACCAATCTCCACCTTTGCTATCTTGTAAATCAGCATACCAAGCATCAACATTAACCACATCAAAGCGGAATGAAGGATCGATCGTTACTTTCCAGCCTGCAGTACGTAATAATGGTACATCTTTATCGGAAAAATCTAACCAGCCATGTTCATAATCCACATGATACAAACGCATAAACTCACTAGGTTGCTCCATAATATCTTCAAGCTCTAAGCCTATTTGGTATATTGAATCTATCCAAGTTTGCTCTAATTTAAAATCACGTGTTATTTGCTCAACATGGCCATCAACTTGACGTTTCACGACCTTGTCAGTGGCGTGCGGTGAAACCTCGATACCATCATAATCAAAATGAAGATCGGCATAGTCTTCATAGTCGGCAGACATCATAAAAGGCAGTGAAATATCTTCTTTTACAGAATACACTCGCAAGCAAGGTACAGGTTTTATCTTAGCTTTTACTTTGCGTATTTCAATCGTAGGCACGGCAATATTACTCTTGGGGAAAATCTGTTTGAGCGCCTTTCTAACCTGCTTACATTGCTCTGCTGGAATAGCAGGCGCCGTGGCTAAGGCGTAACAAACGTCGTTCGATAATTCAGTTTTCAAGGCGCCGATCAAATGGTGTTTAGTATCAAAATACATTAAGGGCTCAAGCGGCATCAATATCAGTTCAGGATGATTCGAAGCCCTAACTTCAACCAGATCATCTTGTAATAGCCAATCAAGTTCTCCGCTTAGCGTTTCACCAAGCTGTAATGGCGGATTATTTAATGCATGCCAATGACTGCGTTCAGTGGCAATAATTTTTTCCAAGACATACACGGCTGACGAACCGAATAAACGATAATCAGCAGTATTTTTGCTGTCTGTCACGGCTTCAATCAACCGTAATAATTCCATATCAAACTGACTGATATAGGGTGCCTGAGAGCTTGAGTCTATAGTTAGCTTGCTACCTTTACTCCACAAACCACTTTTTAAACGCTGAGTTTTAAGAGCACTTACACTTAGATGTCGGCCATGTTGTAAATCTGTTGTTATATCAAAAACAAAGTGTAATTTATCTTTGTGTTCTTTATTATGTGAGGTCTCAACGGTAGGACTGCTCAAGCGTCGCAACCAATTCGCCAACGGAATATTTCGTTGCGGCTGGTCGTCAATTGGCGAAGTAGATACATATTGTTTATTCATATGATCAATAATCACCGCCACAACATGTTTGCAATTATAGGTTATGGGACAACCACATGTGCCACTGATATAACGTGCTTCCTCCTTATAGGTGACAGCACAGTGATATTTATTAATGCCACCACCTTGCACGGTAGCATTTATTTTATGATTTTTATCATGGACTTCTGAAGATAATACCATGCCATTTTTAGCATAATCTATTCCTCGAGAGACATAGTTAAAGTCAAATATTCTTGTTAAATCTTCAAGCGAAAGATTGATAATCATAATCTGTACCTAGCCGAAGAAATAACTAGCTACGTGAACTATGTTTTTTTTGCTTACGAGCCGCTTTTTTGGCGGCCTTTTCTTCTCGAATAACAAGCATTTCTATCAACTCTTTTTCTACCATTTCAGGTGTTTCTAAGCTAATCAGTCCGATAGTAGCATCGCGAAATTCGGTGAGTAAAATCTTCGCTGCACGCTCTAAATCAACGATACCACCCGCCCGTAAACAACCACGCTTAAGACCTATCATGCCTAATAATGACATTTCATCAATCGGCAATTCATCCAACTGATAGCGCTCTTTTAATAATTCCGGATAATGCACACGGAAATAATCCACTGCATACATGGCAATATCATCGTTACTAACTGCCGTTTCTTTAATCGCACCTGTAATAGCTAAGCGATAACCGCCATGTCGATTTTCTAACTTAGGCCACAACACACCGGGCGTATCGAGTAATACGATGCCTTGATCCAGCTTGATCCGTTGTTGCATTTTTGTCACGGCAGGTTCATTGCCTGTTTTGGCAATCATTTTACCCGCCAAGATGTTAATTAAGCTAGACTTGCCAACATTAGGGATCCCCATAATCATCGCTTGCAATCTATTTGCGCCACTGGCGCTATCTTGTATAGCCACCATCTTATGACATAAATCGAGTAATTCACGCATCTTTTCAGGTTGCTGGGTGCTTAAAGCAATCGTTTTAACATTATTTTCTTGCTCAAAATAATCTTGCCATTGTTTGGTTAAAGCAGGATCAGCAAGATCACTTTTACTCAACACCTTAATACACGGTTTATCTCCCCGAATCTCAGCCAACATGGGATTTTGACTACTAAACGGAATACGCGCATCAATCACTTCGATAATAAGATCAACTTGCGGTATGATCTGGCGCATTTCTTTACTAGCCTTGTGCATATGACCAGGGTACCAATTAATATCTGCCACTTATTTCACCAATTCAATATGTGTTTTTTCAATCAAGATCAGGCGTTTTTTATATAACTTGCCTAAGGCTTTTTTATAACTCGACTTACTCGCGCCAAACTGTTTCGCAATTAATTCCGGAGGACTTTTTTCAGTCATAGTTGAACGTCCGCCTTCTTTTTGAAGAAAAGTCAGAATTTGTTCGGACAAGGTATCGAGCGCTTCACGATTAGCTATCTGCAAATACAAATCTAGTTTTTTATCAGGTCGGACTTGTTTAATATAGCCTTTAAGTGCCTGCCCATTTTGCAATGGTGTATAAACATCACTATTAAAGATAAGTCCCGTCACCACGCTATTAACTATCGCCTTGTAACCCAAATCAGTGCGGCCATAAATCAGCAAGTCAACCTGCTGTTGCTCCTTAAAATACAGTGAGTTATCAGGCAAAAACTTATCAATTTGCGTGCTCGCAGCAATCCGTTGAGACGCATCATCAATATAGAGGTACACCACATATGACTTGCCCACTTCCAACGGTTTTTGTTGTTCGCCAAAAGGGACCAATAAATCTTTTGGTAAACCCCAATCTAAAAATGCGCCAACTTGATTGACAGCCACTACCTTAAGATATGCACATTCACCCACCATCGCTTTGGGTGTTTCGGTAGTAGCAATCAACAAATCATCAGAATCTAGATAAAGAAAAATATCAATTTCATCCCCTACCGCACAACCTTGAGGCACGTAACGGCTTGGTAGCAATATTTCGCGAAAATTTTCACCGTCGAGATACACACCAAAATCAACGAACTTAACGACGCGTAATGTATTTCTTTTGCCAATTTCTACCATGGGTCTGTACTCTTTTGATATTTAATATTGACGATGATTTTAACTCAATCGGCCACTGCAAGTCGGACTACATTTTTGCTAGTGTTCAACATTCACTATATTTTCAACTAATACTAAATAGATCTACCTCAAAATTTAATAGGATTGTAAACTAACAAGATTAGAGTTCAGCAAAGATACTCACGTATAATGCCGCGCTATCTACCTATATTAAGCAGAGTACTAGTCATGCCAAAAGCCAGTGATTTAAAACGCGGAATGGTCGTCGATATTAACGACGAACCCTATTCAGTAAAAGAAATTGAAGTACGTAACCCATCATCTCGTGGCGCTTCTACTTTGTATAAAGTACGCTTTAATCACCTTAAAACCAAACAAAAACGTGATGAAAGTTTAAAAGGCGATGACTTTTTAAAAGAAGTAGATTGTGAACGTAAGCTAGTGCAATTCTCTTATCAAGATGGTGATAGCTACACCTTTATGAATTTAGATGATTATGATCAATTTACCATTAATAGTAGCGATATTGAAGATGAAACCGACTATTTGGTAGAAGGACTGGAAGGCATCGTCGCGATCTTATTAGATGGCCAAATAATTGCCATTGAGTTGCCTGCTGCCGTGGCAATGAACATTGTTGATACTGCGCCAGGCCTTAAAGGTGCTTCAGCCTCTGCTCGTACAAAGCCTGCTCGATTAGCGACAGGACTAGAAGTGCAAGTACCCGAATACATCGAACCTGGCGAACTGATTAAGATCAATACTGTTAGTGGCAAGTTTATGTCTCGTGCATAATAATGCGTACTAAGTTCAAACATATTTTACTGATCATTCTCGGTTGGTTGTTTATTGTTTTGGGGGTAATTGGTGCCGTGTTGCCATTATTGCCCACTACACCATTTCTAATTTTAGCCCTAGCCTGTTTTGCAGAAAGTTCGCCGCGATTTCATCGAATGCTATTAAATAACAAATGGTTCGGGCCGCCTCTCGCCCAGTGGGAAAAAACAAAAACTATTCGCCATCAAATCAAATACAAAGTCATGCTACTTATTATCGCCACCTTTAGTATATCGATAGCCGTACTTACAGGCAGACTAGAATTGCAACTGATGTTAGTCTTTATTGGCATGATCTTGTTATTCTTTGTGTTGCGAATTAAAGAAGCAGATATGTAATCCAGTCCAATATCTGACATTGAAATAAAGTCCTTCGACAGTTCACAACGGTCTTAATCAATATTGTTAAGCGACCTAATAGTCAAGTGTTAACTATTACCTTGTTGATCGCCGAGCACGGCATGAAAACGGCCAATGGCCTATCACCATTAACAATTATCTCAATGGCTGATACGCAATCAAATCAAAGAGTGTGAATATCAATTTATTACCTTAAATATTGCTCAATATCCACTTTATCAATCTGCGATGACGGTAAGAATCGGTTGGCATATTGGGTATGCACACCACTCGTCAAAAATAACTCAAACACATCAATATCAATATGTTCGTTTAACGCCATCTTATGAAGAATATCGATGGACTGGCTAATTGTTTTAGCTTTTTTATAGGGACGATCAGCAGCTGTTAAGGCTTCATAGATATCAGCCAGCACCATGACGCGCTCTGGTATAGAGAGATCTTCTGCTGACAAGCCACGTGGATAACCGGTACCCTTCATTGATTCATGATGAGTTGATGCATAGCGAGGCACACGTTTTAGCTCATCAGGGAATGGCAGGTTTTCTAACATCTTGATAGTGCTAATGATGTGTTCATTAATTTTGAATCTATCTTCAGCGGTCAATGTACCCCGTGTGATTGACAAGTTGTAGAGCTCACCCGTGTTATACAGATATTCGGGGATATCCATCTGGATACCAAAGCTAGGATCATAGTCAGTAGTGCGAACACGTTCTTCCAAATGTTCAGGTTTATCTGACAATAATGATTCTGTTACTGGTAAATTATCTGTCATTTCTTGATAACGACTTAGTTCTATATGCGACAAGCCCAGACGGTTATCAAAATGACGCTGCCAAGTCTGTTGTGATAATTTTTTCAAATGCTCCACGTCTTCGTCACTCATAAACTCACTACCGATATTAGCGTTAGCCATGAATGCAAAGTCTTGTTGTAACTGTTGTTGTTTTTGTTGCTTTTCAAGTAACAGGGCAGCGTTATCGGCCCCCAGCTCAAATTTCTTCAGTAAATAATTAATTTCAGCATCTCGCCATAACACCTCAAAGCGCATTCTGACTTCATGGATCCGATTATATAAGGTTTCAAGTTTAGTACCTTTATCTATAATCCTTTCAGGTGTAATGATTTTGCCACAATCATGTAACCAAGCTGCAATTTCGAACTCACGCCATTCCTCGGCAGTTTTGAATGAAAACTCACCAAAAGGCCCGGAACTAGCCTTTTCTGCTTCTTTTATCAACATGAAAGCCAACTGAGGAACGCGCTCGCAATGCCCCGCCGTATGGGGAGATTTATCATCGATTGCCTGTGCAATAAGCTTGATAAATGCATCCATCAAGTCTCGCTGTGCTTGTTCATGTTGCTGAATAGATCGCGACATGTTGTTCATTGAAATGCCTAAATCATGGATCTCTTTAATACTACTTTCAACGTACTCAACTTCTTCATATCTGCGATTGGTTATCTTTTCACTATCTTTAGCTAATTGATGAATAGGGTTCACAAAAGGCCTTGCCAAGAACCAAGAGAGTGGTAGCAGCAACATGGAAGCTAAAGCTGTCAGACCTATGGCAATTTTGACTTTCTCAATGCCTGGCGCCAACACAGTTGACACTGGGGTTACGATCGAAAAAATATCTCGCTTGCCATTGTCGCCACCAAATCGTGTGGTAAAAACAAATTGATCCTCTCCTTTAATATTGACAGTCATAAGCCGATCAGCTGAAGGTGAATGCACGAGCTGCATTAGCTCGATATAGGGAACGGTACCCAGTTGATAATCAACATCATTTTTAGCGCGATACCATTTCTGTTCAAACCATTTATCTTCCAGCGCTCGTTTATATTCTGACCCAAGTTTGGATAGTGCAAGATTAAATAGCTCAGTTAAACCAGGATTTTCTTTACTTAACATGAAATGTAACTGATTCGGAAAAGCAACATTGCCGAAATCAAGTGATTGAGAAAGGGTTACATCTTCGATAAAGAACTGTCTTGCGGTGTAGTTCAGTATCGGTGCAGTGTCTATCGCAGCATCGACCTTACCCTCTCGCACGGCATCAAACATGGCTCTAACGGTGGCAACGCGGGTAATTTTGATATCAGGAAATTGATCTTCCAGATTGGTTGCCAACAGCCACCCTTCTGGGATAGCCACCGTTTTGCCTCTCAACTGATCAATATGTGTAATTTTGTCTTTGCCATTGGCTGTAATAACGCCATAGGGGACATCAAGAAAGGCATCGGTCAATGAACCCAGCCATTGCCGCTGCTTGTCATAAAACACCGGCTGTAAGACGTCTAATTCTCCATTAACAAACATATCTGCTAATTCAGGCCATCGCATCCCATTAACATAATGAATCTCAATGCCCGTCATTTGTGAGATGTAATTCAGCACATCAATCGCATACCCATAGGGCTGCCCTGAGGCAGCAAAGTTGATAGGCGGCCAATCATTCTCATTTGATACAGTCAAATAAGGTATCGACTTGACTAACTCAACCTGCTGCTTACTTAAGGTTAGCTCTGGCGCTGCTGGCAAATTTTTTGACTCAATAATCTGATTCGTTGCGACTAACTGACCCGTTTCCTGATAAATATAAATTTCATTATCTTGACCCAAATCTTGTTGGCGCAAATAATCAGACAATGAAGACATCGTGATGTCTACCGCTAACACCGCATCATGCTCTGCAAGTTTGGTCGCATAGGTTTCGCCCGGCTTTTGCAAGGCTTGAAACAAATAGGGTAGCGTCTTATGTATTTCACCCCGCTTTGCTTCGGTATACCAAGAGCGTCGGCGCGGGTCAAAATCAGTCAATTGTGTCTTTGTTGTTCTAAGTTGAAATTGTTCATCATAAAAAGCTAAGGTTTGTTGACGTGCTTTACCTTGCCCCTTAATTGTTATTATCAGCCAACGATCTTGCTGTTCCGCCTGCAATTTCCTACGAGCATCTTTATCTGAATCCAAATTAACCAGTTCGTAGAAATCACCATTAGCAAAACCAAGGTAGACGCCAAACATTAAAGGATTTCTCAACAGGCCCTGCATATACAAGCGCGTTGTTTCATCAGAAACTACTTGGTCTTTATTGAAATGAGTAAATTGCGCCAAGATACTCGCTGTTTGACTTGCTTTTTCATCGATTAAATCAAGGTAATTACGTGTCTCGGCAGCTGTTTTTTTATACATCGCGAGAGTGGATTCTGTCGCCGAGGTTTTACTAAAGTAGTATTGGAGACTAATAGCAACAGAGGCTGTGACGATAGTCGCTAGCAGGAAAAAAGCGATTACCACGGTGCGTATTGAAATACGCAAACGTCTATAAAATCTTAATAATACTGCTGTTTTCACATCGGCCTCTCAAAGGAAGGTATTTCAGACTTGCGATACTCAGCTATAGTATCGCAAGAGGAGAATAATTGAATTGCATTTATCATTCACAACTACACTAGAATTTATCTGCCGTTTAGTTTAGGTATAATCAGTATTTCTCGAATCAAAATACTAGGACTAAAGTGAACATTGATGAATTTATTTTAAAACTTGCCCAACATCCAGAACTCGTCGAGTTTAGTGACACTATGGATGTCATTGATGAAAACTATGATTTCATACCTGCTAAATTTACTAATAAAGGTATAGTCAACGAAGAAAATCAAAATAATGGCTCATGTAAAATTTTTGCATTTGGCTTGCTAAATAGCTTGTCAAAGCAACAAACATTGGCCTGTTTTGGCAGTTATTATCGTGATGATGTTCTAGCTCACCCAGAGGGTGATGACCACCAAAATATTCGCAGCTTCATACAATCAGGTTGGGATGGTATTCATTTTAGCAGTGCGGCCTTATTACCTAATTAGTCATACCAGTCAGGTCGGCTCGCCGACCTGACCTCGATGTTCAATTACAACCCAATTACAATAAGACCCGCTCAATCCCACCATTTTTGACAGCTTCGATAAACTTCGGCTGCCAATTCTCACCTAAGACATGATTGGCAACTTCAACCACAATGTAGTCAGTTTCGATGCCTGTATCTTCAGCATATCGCGATAAACCTTGTACGCATGCTGGGCATGAGGTCAACATTTTCACATTGCCCTTCACCGCTTTTTCTTCGCCTGTTAGCAGTTCAATCCCTTGGGTAATTTCTTCTTCTTTACGGAAACGTACTTGTGTCGCAATATCGGGCCTTGCGGTAGCAAATGACCCCGCCTCACCACAGCAACGATCATTCAAAGTTACTTCTTGCCCTAATAATGTAGCAGCAACACTGGTTGACTCATACGTTTTCATCGGCGTATGACATGGCTCATGATAGAGATATTGAACACCATCGACGCCTTCCATTCTCACGCCTTTTTCCATTAAATATTCGTGAATATCTAACAAGCGGCAGCCAGGGAAAATCTTTTCAAATTGATATTTGAGTAATTGATCCATACAGGTGCCACAAGACACAATAACCGTTTTAATGTCCATATAATTTAATGTGTTAGCTAATCGATGAAATAACACTTGATTCTCAGTAGTAATAGCCTGAGCTTTAGCCGTATCGCCGTTTGATTCTTGCGGATAGCCACAACATAAATAGCCGGGAGGCAAAACTGTTTCAGCACCCACTTCATACAACATAGCCAGCGTTGCTAAACCCACTTGACTAAACAGTCGCTCTGAACCACAGCCAGGGAAGTAGAACACCGCATCAGACTCATCATTTACTTTGCTCACATCACGTATGACCGGAATCATCTTGTTATCTTCCACACCTAACATCGCACGGGTAGTTTTTGATGGTAAACCCGCAGGCATAGGCTTTTTCATAAAATGAACAATTTGCTCACGAATAGGCGTTTTTCCGGTTGTTGGCATAGGTCGCTTTTTCTTACTTCCTAATAAACCAAGCTTTTTACCTAAGCTATGTGCAAAACGTTGTCCTTTAGCACCCCATTGGATCATGCCTTTATGTAATATTTTAATGGTGAGCGGATCCTTGGCATTCAAATACGCCATCGCTGACCAAGTACCTACATTAAAATGACGTTTTCCCTGCTTTTTTAGAATTTCACGTAGCTTGATGGTCACATCACCAAAATCAATATTAACAGGACATGGATTCAAACAACGATGACAAATAGTGCAATGATCAGCAACATCATTCATTTCTTCAAAATGACGTACAGAAACACCACGACGAGTCTGCTCTTCGTACAAAAAGGCTTCCATAATGAGTCCGGTAGCTAAAATTTTGTCTCGAGGTGAATACAATAAATTAGCGCGTGGTACATGGGTAGTACATTCAGGCTTACACTTACCGCAACGTAAACAGTCTTTAATGTCGTTATTAATCTCATTCAAATCACTTGCTTCAAGAATCAAAGCTTCTTGCTGTAACAATCTCAATGAAGGCGTGTAAGCCTTGTCCAAACCTGAACCCGCTAACAACTTACCGGCATTAAAATGCCCGTTGGGATCGACCAGCTGTTTGTACTTAGCAAATGCATCGATGGTGGGCTGATCCAGATATTGCATTTTGGTTAAACCGATACCGTGTTCACCGGAAATAACACCACCTAACTTTCCAGCTAAAGCCATTACATCATCAACAATGAGCTCAGCTTCATGCATCATCTCGTAATCGTTGGAGTTCACAGGAATGTTGGTATGAACATTGCCATCCCCAGCATGCATATGTGTCGCGGCAAATAAGCGACTTGAACGATGTTCGGTATGGATTTCATCTAGCTTAGCTCGCAACGCAGCCAATGATTCGCCTTGAAACAATTCTTTGAGCGGTTTTTCAACTTCTTCCCTATATGAAATTCGGACATCACGACGTTGCAATACATTAAATAAAGTATCGTTTGCAACAAGATTGGCTTGGGCTTTTTCATTTAACAGGTTCATTTTTTCTGCGGCGAGTGTATCCATATTCCCTAATATATCTTCCCACCGTCCACGAACCTGATTTAGATGCGTGCAAGCAGCATCAATTTTACTTTGCATAATGGCATCATTTTCAGCACTTTCTTGCAAATCTTGTTTATGTTTTTTTAACTCTTTTGGCTGAGTGGATAGATAAATACAGGCGGCCTCAGCCATCTTTAATTTATTACGTGTTGATTGCACAATATTGATACGCTCAATGCCATCGTTATACTCAGACAGACGATCTAGTGGAATAACTACGTCTTCATTTATCTTAAAGGCATTAGTATGCTTGGCGATGGCCGCCGTTCTTGCTCTATCTGCCCAAAAACGCTTACGTGCTTCAGGACTCACAGCAATAAAGCCTTCACCATCACGCGCATTAGCTAAATGAACGATTTGAGAACATGCAGCAGCAACCGCATCCTCATCATCACCCGCGACATCAATCATTAACACCATTTTTGGCAATACTGAGCGAGGCGCTTTGGTTGTATAACCAACAGCACGCACATATCGCTCGTCTAAATGTTCCATCCCCGCTAATAATACGTTTGGATTATTGTCCAAAATATCTTTAGTTTCGACAATCGCAGGCACGGCCTTACTTAAATCATTACCGAAGAATTCAAGACAAACGGTGCGAGTAAAATCAGACATCCGATGTAAAACAAACACCGCAGAAGTAATTAAGCCGTCACAGCCTTCTTTTTGAATGCCGGGTAAACCACCCAAGAATTTATTGGTCACATCCTTACCGAGTCCAGACTTACGTAACTCATGCGCAGGGATAGTCAGATACTCTGGTTCACCTATAGATGTTTTGCCATCAGCTTGATACTGAGTAACCCGAAACTTTGCTGTTTCAACATCATGGATCTTGCCCATATTGTGATTAAGGCGTTCGACTTCCATCCACTTGGCATCGGGTGTCACCATCCTCCATGAAACCAGATTATCCAGTGTCGTTCCCCACATCACGGCTTTTTTGCCACCCGCATTCATCGCCACGTTACCGCCAATGGTGGATGCATCTTGTGATGTTGGATCGACAGCAAATACCAGTCCACTTCGCTCGGCCAGATCAGATACTCGACGTGTGACTACTCCTGCTTCAGCACGTACCGTAGCCACTTCCCCTTCGCGATCGGGTAAGGTGCGATAGATAACCTTACCTAATCCTTCTAATTTTTCAGTATTAACAACAATACTGTCGGCAGTAAGTGGAATCGCGCCGCCGGTATAACCCGTACCTCCACCACGAGGAATCACTGTTAACCCTAGCGCTATCGAAGCAGCAACAACGGCTGCCATTTCTTCTTCGCTATCAGGCGTCGCTACCGCTAATGGGTACTCAACACGCCAATCCGTGGCATCAGTGACATGAGATACGCGTGATAAGCCATCGAATTTAATATTGTGTTTTTTTGTAGCTTTAGACAGACGGCGTATGACACCACGACGACGTTTGTCTATACTTAATAAGTTGCGCTCAAAATCAGTAACTGCATGGCGTGTTTTTGATTCCAGCTCTAACGCTAAGGTATTATTATTCTCCTGTGCTCGTTCACGAACCTGATCTAAACGATGATAGAGTGCGTGAGATAGTGAATCCCAACGTTTACGATTTTCAACCAAATCATCTTGAATAAAAGGATTACGCGAAATAACCCACATATCGCCCAAAACCTCAAACAACATCTTGGCACTGCGCCCTGTTTTACGCTGGTCACGCAATGTCTGTAAAATATCCCAAGCATCTGAACCTAAAAATCGAATGACAATTTCTCGGTCAGAAAAAGAAGTATAGTTGTATGGTATCTCGCGAATTCGATTTGACATGATTTCTCGGAAAAAGTTATTAATGAAGAATGTATCGATATAAATATTACCACGAACCTTCGATAAAATATGCCCAGTAAACGCAAGCCATTTATAGTTATAACTCACCAATTAAAGCAACTAATAGCAATTATGAAAATCATCTAAGTTCATGTATGGCAATGCCTGACGTAATTATTTCTTATTTTAAATACTGTTCATTCAATCCTTTTACCCATCATTAAAAACTAGTCTAATCGAAGGTAATATTTTAATACTGAAGCTTTTAGCTTTCGTTGAACTGCGGTCATGATGTTTTTCCATCGCACTTGATATTGAACTTACGACAATTGAATGACTCATATCCAACCTCGCCTAGCTATAAAACAACGGTCAAGTTGAATGATCATTAAGATTTCATAAGATAATTCTACCTGATGAAATAACGCTCAACTATAATTAACACTTGATCCTAAATACAGCGAATATAGACTTCAAATAATAATTACTTTTTCGCTTGTAAATTATAGTTCGCAAGGTAAACAATCCAGATAACGTTTAATCACCATACCTCAAACAATGAGTTTAAAGTTAGATACACGTAACAGGCACTTGTACTCTCAATTTCTGTTATGATGCTCTGCTGATAAACTAACAAATACTTGAGCTCAATTCACTAACTCAACGAAACTTACGAAACGCTAGCGCAAGATTGTCCGCAATTGCCACCTACAGTAACTTATTTAACTTACTAGTAAATTACTCGAACAGGTAGTCATGCGTTCATTCGTTATCTGTTCCTAGGTATTATACTTATCTCAATTATTTATGTCGTGAAGGCAGTTGACAGTCTTAACTTGATTGCGTAACATGCTTCCTCTTTATTTAGATCCCGCCTGCGTAATATTTTTCAGGAGCAAACTGCGGAATGAAAACCACTTTAAAAACCACCACGTTAAGTGCAAAACCAGCTGAAGTTCGTCGTGACTGGTTCGTGATTGATGCCAATGGCAAAACTCTAGGCCGTATGGCTTCGGAAATCGCACGTCGCTTACGTGGCAAACATAAAACCATTTATACGCCTCATGTTGATACTGGTGATTATATCGTCGTTATCAATGCTGAAAAATTACGCGTAACTGGTAATAAATTGAAAGATAAGATCTATTATCACCACACTGGCTACATCGGTGGTATAAAATCTATCTCTCTTGAAAAGCAACTTGATAAAGCGCCAGATCGCGTTATCAAATCAGCTGTAAAAGGCATGTTGCCAAAGAATCCATTGGGACGCACCATGTTTAGTAAACTTAAAGTTTATGCTGGTGAAGAACATCCTCATACCGCTCAACAGCCTAAAGTGCTGGAAATTTAATCGGACATATTATGGCAGATTCATACTACGCTACAGGTCGTCGCAAAAGCTCAACAGCTCGTGTTTTTTTAAAAGCAGGTAGCGGCAAACTGACGATCAATACACGCTCATTGGAAGATTACTTCGGCCGCGAAACATCTCGCATGGTCGTTCGTCAACCACTTGTTCTTGTTGACATGTTAAGCACTTTTGATTTAAACATCACAGTTCGAGGTGGTGGTAACAATGGTCAAGCTGGTGCAATTCGTCACGGTATCAGCCGCGCATTGGTTGAATATAACAGCGAATTAAAATCAGAATTACGAAAAGCAGGATTTATCACACGTGATGCTCGTGCTGTGGAACGTAAGAAAATTGGTTTACACAAAGCGCGTAAACGTCCACAATTCTCTAAACGTTAATATCTCTGCACCCCTACTATATTTACGACTTTGGCTAGACTTCAATATTTTAGCTAAAGTCGTGTTAACGTAATATTGCAGAAAAAAAACCGGTATCAATATTATTGATACCGGTTTTTTTGTATTTATTTCAAATAACTGACCAATATTAACAATATAGTATTCTCTATCTCTGCGCAGTAGATACAAATGAACAAATGTTGTTCACAGTTTAATTTATAATAATAGTTAATTTCAACTTAAGATTAGTACATGTTTTCATCAATATAGCTGTTCTATCCTAATTAGCCAATACGTTATTAGTTAACGATTTAAAATAACACTTCCTATAATCCCTAACTATGGTTATAATTTATCGCTTGAATATTGCCGGGGTGGCGGAACTGGTAGACGCGCCGGATTCAAAATCCGGTTACGCAAGTAGTGTCGGTTCGATTCCGACCCTCGGTACCATTCACCCAAATCAAGACATACCAGAAAGACCCTCAAGCCCTGCTTTAATGCGGGGTTTGTTGTATCTGACACCCCGTAACGTCTCACTACATTCCTTGACACACCATCATCCAAGGGGGTAACTTTGGGGGTAACAGCTACTTATAAAAGTGAGTTACCCCCAAATGGCACTATCAGATATAAAAATTAAGTCCCTTAAGGCTGGCATCAGACCAGACGGAACAGCCACCAGCAAGGCTTACAGGGTTACAGATGAAAAAGGACTGTATCTTGAAATTACCCCCAGCGGTGGTAAGTGGTGGCGGTTTAAGTTTCGGTTTGATGGTAAAGAAAAATTATTATCCCTTGGTGTTTATCCTAAAGTAAGCCTTAAGCAAGCCAGAGACCGTAGAGACGATCACAGAAAGCAGGTTGCTGATGGTGTTGACCCTTCACTAAAAAGACAAGCTGAAAAGAAATCCACGGGTGGCCTGAACAGTTTTGAAGCCGTTGCCCGTGAATGGCATATTAAGTTTAGTGCTAACTGGGGCGATCGGTACTCAGCCAGAACACTGCTTCATCTTGAAAAGAACGTGTTCCCGTGGATAGGTTCA
>Ga0335398_10001177_pt1 | contig 45911 bp, 44 predicted proteins | sample BON03_FD_205742 | JGI IMG/M metagenome (GOLD analysis project Ga0335398, IMG submission 205742) | Freshwater microbial communities from Lake Bonney liftoff mats and glacier meltwater in Antarctica - BON-03 (spades assembly) (version 2) | ecosystem: Environmental > Aquatic > Freshwater > Ice >... | reverse complement strand
TTGAACTTGATTGCTTCGGTCACCGTTTGGTGAGGCGCGTTTTCGCTCCTAGATTGGTTTCTTTTCATTCAACTCCAATCACTTCACCATCGGTGACTCTTTTTCCACTGCATTGTTACGGCTAAGATCCGATCGAAGTCCGCCTCCACTCCCTCTCGCTGAAGGCGCGCTCGGATCCGGTCTGATAACAAGTCCTGCCGAGCCTGCCATCGCTCCGCATCGTCCTCTGTCATCGGGGTTGCCTCATCGATCTCCGGTGCCTTCTCTCCATCGCCTTTGGCCTCCGCCTCAAATGCCGTCAGCGCCCGTTCCATAAATTCCGGTATCGCCCGACCATTCGCTTCCTTCTGAATCTGCTCTTCCTCCTCAGTCATCTCCCATGCCGTATCGCCCTCCATCCGTAGCTCGAAATGGGGAGACTCGATCACGACGCGTCCGTTCCGTTGGCTAAACCATTCCAAATACAGGAAGTTCCCCCAACGCCAGAGCCACGGCTTTTTTGCCTCATAATCGTCGCCAATCTGGTCCAGGGGGATTTCCGGCACCTTCACTTTGCGCGACGCCGTGATGTCGCCCACCGACCCATCCTGCGCTTCAGCCAGCCCGTCTAGGTCCATCGCCTTGGGGGTAGGGTTCTCAAAATACAGCACTCGCCCCGCGACGTCGCGCCAAGCGTTTCCCTTCAAATCCAACACCACCGGATCGTTTCTCCCGGCAAACCAGATTCGCCCCCGCACCCGATCACGCACCCTATTATCAATCTCCCCCTTTACTACCGCTTCATCAATTCGCCATGCCATGATTCGCAGTCTGCAAGATTAGAGCGCTTGTCACTAGGAGAATTTGATCTAGCCTTGGAGATACTTCAATTGTTCCGTTTGTCGCCTCAAAGCCCGTCTGCCCTGCTCACACCCGATCCAACACCGCTTCACGGCGGAGATTCTCCACAAGTTCCTCCAACGCAGTGACGAGCGACATAGGAGCATTTCGTGGTCGATCATTCTTCACCGCCGGACGCGTAAGTGTCAGCCGAGGCAACGATCTCTCCGACAAGTGACCCGCGCACAGCCTCCCCCTAACTCAATCCACCCTTCCAATTCGCCCTTTCCATCGTGCCTCTCGAAGACAAAATCCAATCACTCCCCGCTGTCACAAACTTACTGAATCACTTGGATTTCGAATACGACTCGGGGACTCAACAAAAAGGCAAAGCATACGCAGATTTCGGTGCGGTCGCTGACCTGCAATTGAACGATTCCTCGATCACCGGATCGGTGATTGGTTCCCAACGAACACCTTACTTCACCTGCCTTTATTATGAGCAAGGAACGTGGGACTCGGAGTGCGATTGTCCCGTTGAAGTGAACTGCAAACACGCCTACGCTCTCGGGCTGGTCTGGAGCCAAGAAAGACTTAAAAGCATCAATGACTCACGCCAACGCGGAGGCAGAGGCCTCGCTATCCCCTCTTCCCCAACCTGGAAGTCGACGCTATTCCCGCTCCCAACCACTTCGAAAAAAATACCTTTCCGCGAACATTGGTCGCCCATTCTCGCGGAAGAGATCGGGCGTCCACTCACCGAGGAAGAAAACCGCTTACTCGGTCAACTCTCGGCCGCATTTCATCAACTCAGCTTTCACCCAAACCTGAGCCACCACACTTTGATGCACCACGGGTTGGCTGCCCATTTGGATTACCTCCCTCACCAATTATGGAAACCCGCTTTCCCTAATTGGTGGAGCTACCGAAACCAACCCCGCGATCCATGGGAACTCTGGCAATACATCGCTTTGCATTGGCAGCAGCACGGTCGCGCCCTTCCCGCGGCATTTGCCCCCAAGACCGATGTCGAATCCGCGCGGCAGAGCGTGGAAAACCTCATTGAACAACAGGAGCTCGAGTCTTGGAAAACCAGCTTATTCAGTGGGCTCGGCAGCGCAGACCTTAAGCCTGCGGCTGCTGACCATAAACTGACCGCGACCTATCGAGATTTGCGACTGGTTATCAATCCAAACAACGGAAGCCAGCTACAGGGTCTGCCCGCCAAAGCAGGCAAACCGTGGTGCCAACCCGTCGTCCGCTGGTTAAAACACTGGATGAAAACGGGCCTTTCTTCGTTCGACGATCTCCCCGAAACCGCCCGCGCCCTCGCCTTGGAACTCCGGCTCGCCTGTTCCCAGAATTACGGAGAGTATCCGCGAAACGGTCACATCGAGACTACCGAACTCGAGCGCGTGCTGTCTCATCCGCTCGCCGCCCAAGCCTGCGTCCTGCCCGATGGCTCGCCTTTCGTCATCGAGGAAGCCCCTTTGGAGTTGCACGCCCGCGCCATTCCCGACGATCCCAAACGCCTGCGCCTTCATCTCCTCACCCCCAACGGCGAAGACGTGACCACGGCGACGCCCTTCATCCACGCGCCCGGTCCACTTTATTCCCACGCGGGAAAAGTCTGGCGAGGTCCCCCGCCCTTACCGAGTCTACACCTCCCTCTCTCGGCCCTAAACGACACTGCGGTCTCCAGCCATCTCAATACGCTTGGACTCCGACTCCCCGCTTCACTGGCGGCCAAATTTGTCAAAGTCACGCTGCGCCCTCACGTCCGTTGCTGGATCGAAGAGATCGATTCGGGCTACCGATCCAGTCCTGAGTTTCAACTGGAACTTTCCGCTCGTAGTGACTCCCCGTTGCTCGAACAACAATTCGATCCCTCGCACGGCTGGCAATGGGCGCCAGCAAAGGCCCCCCCGCCCCCCACCGCCGATAGTCCCCATTATCATTTCGAACTTACCGCCGCCAACCAAGTCCTCGCTTCTCTCGCAAATCTCAAGCTGAGCACTCTCGACGGGACAAAAATATGGAATCGCGCCGCCTCTCGTGCATTTGTCGACGACTTTATTGATTGGCACGCGACCCTCCCCCGCGACGCCATCGTCGAAGTCACGCCCGAACTCCGCGGTCTGGTGGACGGCCCTATTCAAGCCTCCCTGCAGACGAAAATCGATCCCGACGAGGCGTCCGGTCTCGACTGGTTCGATGTCTCCGTAAAGCTCAACACCGGTGATCTCACCTTCACTTCCGAAGAACTACGCTTGCTCCTCAAAGCCAAGGGAGGATGGGTGCGATTACCCCAACGTGGCTGGCAAAGCCTGCAAATTGATCTCGAGGACACTGCGGACTCTTCGCCTCTCGCTGACCTCGGTCTCTCCCTCAATCCGGAAGATCTCCTCACCCCCAAAACCCAGCGCTACCACGCGTTACAACTCGGCAAAGTCAAGTTAGCCGACGAGGACCTTGCTCAACGCGTGCGCGAACGCATCGCCGCCATCCGAGCCGTGCCGCCGCCCCCCCTTCCGGCCAACCTCCAAGCCCAGCTCCGACCGTATCAAAATGAAGGATACCACTACCTTGTCCACCTCGCGACGTTAGGCCTCGGCGGCATTCTCGCCGACGACATGGGCCTAGGCAAAACCGTGCAAGCCCTCGCCTGGCTACTCTGGCTACGCGATCGCCCACGCGGCACCGAGTCCCCAAAAACCTCCAAGCACTCCGCCCCGAATCTCCGCGTTCTGGTCGTTTGCCCGAAATCCGTCATGAGCAATTGGGAAAACGAAACCGCCCGCTTCGCCCCCTCACTCCAAACCGGCCGGGCCATGCCGCGACGCGCGCTGCCGGATGACGTGAATATCCTCGTCGTCAACTACACCCAACTTCGCCTCCGCGCCGAAGACCTGCGGGAAAATGCGTGGGATGCGATCGTCCTCGACGAAGGCCAGAACATAAAAAATCCCGGCAGCGCAACGGCACGAGCCGCCTATGCCCTCAAGTCGCGCCATCGCATCGTGCTCTCCGGCACCCCGATCGAGAACCGCTTACTCGACCTGTGGAGTCTGTTCGCGTTTGCCCAACCAGGCCTCCTCGGAACTCAAACCGATTTCAAGCGGCTCTACCGTGATCAAGACAACCCCGATGCTGCCCACACCCGCTTAGCCAAACGCGTGCGCCCCTTCATGCTCCGGCGCACCAAAGGCCAAGTGGCTCGCGACTTGCCCGCCCGCACCGAAGAAGTCGTGACCTGCGAACTGGAAGGACCGCAACGCACCCTCTACGACGCCGAACTCAAACGAGCCCGCCAACTCCTCCTCGGGGTCGACGACCCCAAGGCGTTCAACGCGGCCCGCTTCAACATCCTGCAATCTCTGCTGCGTCTGCGCCAGATCTGCTGCGACCCGAGGTTGATATCGCCCACCATGGCCAAACCCTCCTCCGCCAAACTCGAAGCCCTGCTCGACACGCTGGAGCCACTCATCGCGCAAGGGCACCGCGTGCTCGTGTTCTCTCAGTTCGTCGGCATGCTGGAGTTAATCCGCGACGTGTTAAAGCAACGCGATATCGACCATCTCATGTTGACCGGTCAGACCGAAAATCGTCAGGACCTTGTGGATACATTTCAAAGCCCCACCGGCCCACCCGTTTTCCTCCTGTCGCTCAAAGCCGCCGGCTCCGGCCTCAACCTCACCGCCGCCAGTTACGTGGTGCTCTACGACCCTTGGTGGAACCCCGCCGTCGAAGCCCAAGCGATCGACCGCACTCACCGCATCGGCCAAACGTCACCAGTCATCGCTTACCGGCTAATCGCTAAAAACACCATCGAGGAAAAAATTCGCACCCTGCAGAGCAGAAAATCCGCCATGGCCGCCACGGTAGTTCAAGAGGAGAGCTTAGCAAAAGTGATGGACCTAGAAACCCTACGCGACGTGCTGAGTTAAACGCTATCGCCAACCACCGCCCTCTCCCGAACGGTCGGTCTCCCTGCCCAAGCGTAGGGACGGAACGCTGCGCGCCGTCCCGCACAACCCCTGTTTCACTCCTCAGGTCAGGATGTCTGAGTCTCTCGGCAGTTGTCCACCCGACGCCGAACGAGCCGCAGGAATCAAAGAGGAGCCGGATCGGGTCACGTCGCCTCAAGCTGAGCCGGACACCGTTGAGCGGACACCCTCTCAATTTCGGGGGCCACGGCAGAGGGTGTGGAGGGTAAATTCACCGCAATACTGAATAGGGGGTCAAATACTGAATAGGGGGTCATGTCGTGAATTGTGAATTTTTCCGAGCACGCAGAATGAACGGCCCGTTCAAGTTCACGACGCGGAGGCTTGCCTACATTCTCCTAAAATGACCCAAATTTTCCGACTCGTCGGATTCAGGTTGCGCGGACTGGCAATAATCCTCGGCCTCCGAACATGGGCATCAAGTATAAACCGACAGTGAAAGACAATAAACTGGGCAGTCGTTTCCAACGGATAGGGATAGGCGAGGGCGATCCGCCCTTAGACCCAGGTCGTCGCACGCCTAAAAGACTGACCAAAAAAGAGGCTGCCCGCTTGGCCGCAAAAGCGGCCCCCAAAGACCCGGCATCGCAGTAACCCCCCATTGTTCTCTCGTCGCTCTGTGCCCCCGGGATCTCCGGGACCAACTCCCTTGCCCGCTGACGTCCTACCGCATTCGCTGCGACTCCGGCCACTCTTTCGCTACCACCCATTTAGCGGCTTCGATCACGCGCTGCACCAGTGCCGTAGGCTCACCGTAACTCAGTAGGGCCACTTCGATCGACTCGAAATCAGCCAGCGGCAACACCCGCACGTCCCGGTGTTTGATCGCTTCGGGCGCCGCGACGCTCACGCCCACGCCATAGCCGTTGGCGACGTAACGCGTCACCAATTCGACCGAACTCGCTTCAATCGTATGCGGCCAATCGACCTTTCGTTGCTGCAGTCCTTGCTGGAAAACCCGCGTGATCATCTCCGTCGCCGGTAAACAAATCAGGGGCTCCTCAATCACGTCCTGCTTCCACAAATCTTCCGCCGCTTTCAGTTTCGAACGGCGATGCACGAGGAGAACCAAGGGCATCTGGAGTAAGCGTTCACAGCGCAGTTTCGGGGTCGGTTTATTTTGCAGCGGCACAATCGCGAGATCGATTTCTCGCTCCAACAACCACTTTTCCACATCCGCCTGCAAACCCGACCGCAGCCCCAACCGCAATTTCGGTTCGTGCGCCTTCAGCTGCCCGATGACGGCCGGCAAGTAGTCCCGCAGCACCAGCTCCGAAGCCCCTATCCGCAAACTAGGAGAGGAGGCTCGGCGGGGTCGTTCTGCGGTCGTGTGCAGATTCTCAAAAAACGGCCGGGCAAATTTATACAATTCCTCGCCCGCCGCCGTCAGTTTAAACGGACTGCGCTCAAAGAGCTTCACCCCGAGGTCTTCTTCCAGCGAGAGGATCTGGCTACTCATCGCCGGCTGCTGAATCCCATAAGGCATGTTGCGCACCGCCCGACTAATCCCGCGGTGACGAGCGACGTAATAAAACAACTCCACGTGATGGATATTCAAAACCCCCATAGATTTGTTGGCGCGCTCAACTTTGGCAACGCCGGAAGGCTATCGATTCAATCGATAGGTCACATCAAATTTATCGATTAACGCTGCCGGTCCGATCTGCGGTAGAGTCGGCGCATGGAATCTAATCCATCCCCCACCCCCACTCCTCGCGCCATCGCCATCACCGCTCTACTCCTTCTGCTGATCGCCGCCCTCACTGGCTGTGCCATGCCTTCCCATTCAAGTCACCAGTCGAGTAGCGTCGTGCAATTCCTCTATCCCACGGATGATCGCCCACTCGTGGCCCCCCAGATCCCGACCCTCCGCCTGCCCCTGACGGTCGGTTTGGCCTTCGCCCCATCCGCCGGACACGGAGCGAGAGGATTTAACCAAAATTTCCCCGAGGCCCGCCAACAAGAGCTACTGGAAGACGTGGCGGCCCAGTTCCGCAGTCTGGCCTTCGTCGACAACATTCAGGTCATCCCCACGACCTATCTCCGACCCGGCGGTGGCTTCGAAAATCTGGATCAACTTAAGTCCCTCATGGGCGTCGATGTCATTGCGCTCATTGCCTACGATCAGGCTCAATCCAGTATCGATGACGAAGCCAGTATCATCTACTGGACGATCATCGGCTCCTACATCTTCCCCACCCGGAAGAACGAAACTCACACCCTGATGGAAGCCGTGGTCTACGACATCAGCAGCCGCAGCCTGCTGTTCCGCGCTCCGGGCGTCAGCTCGGTTCGAGATCGCAACACCCTAATGGGCAGCGCCGACGAGTTGAGCAAAGACTCCGCTCACAGCTTCATCGCCGCGGCCGATGATCTATCCACCAATCTAAAAACCGAGCTCGACCGCTTCCAAGTTCGTCTCCGCGAAGAACCCGAATCCGCCCACATCGAACACCGCCCCGGCTACACGGGCGCGGGGTCGATTGAAGGTTGGTTTGGCGCCGGACTACTTTTGCTCGGCCTCGCGCGCTGGATCCGTCCAACGGCTTAACCATGATGCGCCAATTCTCCGTATTCATCTTCGGAATACTTTCGATCCTGCTCGCCGCGTTGCCCCATTATCACAACGCCCTGCTATTTGACCGCACCGCGATCTTAGGCGGCCAGTTCTGGCGATTGTGGACCGGCCACTGGATCCACTTTTCCCCGTCGCACCTACTCTGGAATGTCGTCGCCCTCAGCTTTACTGGCGCCTGGCTGGAGGCTCGTCAACCCGGCCTACTGCTGCGTTACACCGCTGTGGCCGCACCAGCAATTAGCGTGGGGCTGCTGGTGCTTGAACCCCACCTGATCACCTACGGCGGACTCTCTGGGCTAGGCACAGGCATGGTCGCCTTGCTCGGCATCACGCTTTGCCGCAGTCGCGGCTTTGATCGCACCATCGGAGTCAGCACCCTCGTTCTTCTCACGGCCAAACTTTTGCACGACCTCATTCCGGGCACTGCCTTGCTCAGTCGCTTCGATCTACCCGCGGTCCAAGCATCCACGACCGCTCACCTCCTTGGAACGCTGCTCGCGGTGATCGGAAATCTCGCAGGACCAAAGCCCTTCTTCGCCGGGCGTATTTCCGAGGATCAATTCGACAAATCCCGCAACCTACGATCCCGCCACCTACTCTAATCACCCAACCCTCAACGCTCGTTAGCAATCGGAGTGCGTGTCAGGATCTCACCCCGTGGCACTTGGTTCACGTTTCCCGATTTCGCCGAGAGTTCCGGTAAAGATCGCGTCAGGCTCTCGCAGCTTCACGACGTGCTTCGTCGCATGCTCCCGTAACTGCCCCCCATCGTTGTCGAGGTAAGCTTGCCCCGTTCGCCGATCGGGTGACCTCGTTTGTTCAGCCCCCATCAACATTTCGTTTTTACCTTCGTTCCAAAACTCCCGGGCCGATTCCTCCGCCGCCTCCAAATTCCCCCCTCCTTTGACCACGCCCGGAACCGCGATTCGATCCACCCATTCTTCCCTTTACCTGTCTTGGGTGCCCGGTTCGATATTCAAAACCACCGCTTTCCGCCCCCGGCACCCGCCCCTACCCGCCACCGCCTGCCCTTCTCCGTCCAAAGGCAAGGAAATCACTACGCGATCAATCGACATCGCTGAAGATCTCTTCGATCGGCAAGGCGAACAGGCGGGCAAGTTTGAATGCCAGCGGTAAACTGGGGTCATACTTCCCAGTTTCAATCGCGTTGATCGTCTGGCGCGAAACACTTAATTGCTCCGCCAGATTACTTTGGGACCACGACCGGGCAGCCCGTAATTCTCTGAGTTTATTTTTCACCGGTAGCGGGCTTTGGCGACTGCGGTTCCGATACTCCACAGCATGAACATCGTGATGAACACTCCCCCAATCTCCAGTCCGTGCGGGTAGTCTTCCCAGCCAAGACCATGGGCGTTGAGAACGTTTAACACCGTCGTCACCACCACGGTGCCCGCCATCGCGAAACTCCAGGCTTCGAGTTGAATTCGGCGCTGCATTTCGTCGAGCGACTGGAAGGAACCCCAGAGTTTTCTCAGATACATTATTCCCGGCAACAGCGGCAACAGCGCCATCCCGACCCCCAGCAGGGGTGCCCAATTCGGATTATCCTGCACCAGAAACAACGTCACCAAGTAGGTCACCGTCGTCACGCCCAGCCAGGCCGTCGCCGCCAAATCTTTTTTGAGTTTCGAGTCCCGTCCTGAGCGCGGTTTGGTATCGGCTATGCTTTCTTCAATCATGCTTCTTATGTAAAGCCTCCTTGTCTTTTGTCAAGTAACCTTTACACCTCCTCATCTCCCCTTGAGGCCGATCAACAGTCTGGCGAATCGGCTCCAGCCTAATGGGGTCATGTCGTGAATTGTGAATTTTCTGTGTTCCCAGTCGAGGGATAGACAGAAATTATTTCGACTCTTCGATAGGTCCCGCTTGCACGGGTCTCAGGCCGCTCCCTAAGGTCTTCCTTTTCCCTGTTTCCGATGCCCGTCCCGACGTCCAAAACCCTCTCCAAACCAACCGATTCCGTCATGCCTGCCTCCTCCGACCTCACGGAAGGCTTGATTGATCAACAATTGGCAGAGGACGAGCAGCAACTCGCCTCGTGGCGCGAGCAAATCGACGCCCGCCTCGAAGACCGTGCCGACCGCCAAGCCCGCCATCGCGATCAACTCGAAGACGCCCTCGATCATCTGCAATCACTCCGCGAAGCCGCCCAAGGCTCCGCCACCGCGCCGGAGGATTCACCGTCGCCCCTCGCTGCCGAGGCCCCCCCCGCTGAGCCCCGCCCCCAACTCCCCGACCCCTTCACCCCGGAGGACCTCAAAAACTACCAATTCCCACCTCTCGATCTCCTCCGCGCGCCCGCCGGGAACGAAAACGAATACATCACCGCCGCCGATCTCGAAACCGATAAGGGCCTCCTCCAGGACGCCCTCGATAGTTTCGCCGTCGATGCCCTCGTGCACGACGCCATCGTCGGTCCCCGCGTCACCCAGTTTCGCGTGCGCCCCGGCTTCGGTGTGCGCGTCGAATCCATCGCCTCCCTCGATAAAAACATCGCCCTCACCATGTCGGCCAATGCCGTGCGTATTCAGGCCCCCATTCCCGGTGAAAACTACGTCGGCATCGAGATCCCCAACCGCAACACCAACGCGCTCACGCTTCGCGGCTCCTTCGAGACCGACACCTGGCGCAACTCCACCGCCGAGATTCCCCTCACCCTCGGCGTCGACATCGCCGGCCGCCATATCCTCTGCGATCTGGCCCGCGCGCCCCACGCCCTCATCGCCGGCGCGACCGGCTCCGGCAAATCGGTCTGCATCAGCAACCTCATCCTTTCGCTCATTTACCGTTTCCGGCCCGACGAACTCGAACTCGTCCTGATCGATCCAAAGATCGTCGAATTCGCCATCTACCGCGGTCTCCCTCACCTGATTCACCCGGTTGTCACCGAGCCGAAGCAAGCCTGCCAAGCCCTCAAGTGGCTCGTCCGCGAGATGGAGCGGCGCTACCAGATCCTCGCCGAAAAGAGCGTCCGTAACCTCGCCGGTTACAACGCCAAAGCCGCCAAGGAGGGCTTTCCGCGCCTCCCTTACATTGTGCTCATCATCGACGAGCTTGCCGACCTCATGATGACCGCGCCCGACGATATCGAGAACTCCATCGCGCGCCTCGCCCAGATGTCCCGCGCCGTCGGCATCCACACCGTGCTCGCGACTCAACGCCCTTCCGTCAACGTCATTACCGGCATTATCAAGGCCAACTACCCCACCCGCATGGCCTTCCAAGTATCGTCGCAAGTCGACAGTCGCACCATCATCGATGGCAAGGGTGCCGAGTCCCTCCAAGGTCGCGGCGACATGCTCTACTCCCCCCCGGGTATCGGCCGCCTCCAGCGCCTCCAAGCCCCTTTTGTTGACGACGACGAGATCGAAAAAATCGTCGCTTTTCTCAAATCTCAAGTCGAACCCCGCTACCGCGTCGAGCTCCGGGCCGAAGACGCCCCCGGCCCCTCGCAAAGCATCGATGGCGACACCATCGCCGCCGGCGCCGATCCCTTGATCAAAGAGGCCCTCGAGATCGTTGCTTCCGGTCGCGCCAGCACCAGCTACCTGCAACGCCGCCTCAAGATCGGCTACAACCGCGCCGCCTCCCTCATGGAGGAAATGGAGCAACGCCGCTACATCGGCCCGCAAGTCGGCAACAACCCCCGCGAGATCTACGTGCAACCCGGCGATATCGCCCTCGGTTAATCCTCCCGCCCCATGCCCGACGAATCGCTCACCGCCGAGTCCCTCCTCGCCCTCATCCAAGACCAAGGCCTGCGTCGCGCCATCAACGCCTCCCGCAAGCCCCCCGTCCCCTCCCGCATTCTGCAGGAGTTGATGACGCGCACCGACGAACCCGATGCCCTCCACTTCGTCGCCGCCTACCCCCTTTCGCCCAGCCACCTGCTCGAGGCGCTCGCCGACTCCAAACCGCCCGGCTCCGTGCTCGCCCACCTCGCGACCAACCCTCGCACTCCTCCACATCTCCTCACGCAATTCTGCGTTCACGAAGACGTATCCGTGCGCGTCCAAGCTGCCGCCCACCCCCAGTTGCCCAGTCGCGAAATCCATACGCTGATCAACGACTCCAGCGAAGAGGTCCGCCGCGCCATCGCCGCCAACGCCGCGCTTCGCCTTCCCCATCAAGCCGCTCTCGTGGCCGACCACGCCCCGTCCGTTCGCCTCCGTCTCGCTGCTCAATCCGGACTCCCTAAACCCGTCGCCTTCGTGCTCGGGGCCGATTCCGCCGCCGCCGTGCGCCTCCACACCATTGCCACCGCCAACGTCGAGGACGAACTCCTCGAGGGCTGGGCCGCCAGCGACGACGAGGCCGGGCAACTCGCGATCCTTCAGCGCAAGAACCTCCCCGTCGAGCTCTGCCATTCACTCCTCCGCTCCAGTCATGCCAGCGTCCGCCGACTCGCCCGCCCTGACCTCGACCTCGACGACGTCGACTTGCTCTACCTTATCACAAAGGGAGAAGCCGACGAACGCGGTTGGGTCGCCACGCAACCCCTCCTACCGCGCCCCCTCCAGAGCCTCCTTGCCCGCGATCCCGCGCTCGCCGTGCAAGCCAGCCTCGCCACCAACCCCGTGCTCGATGAAGTCATCGCACGCTACTTCGTGACCCTCGGCGATGAGACCGTTTGCTCCGCCCTCGCCGCCAACGCCGCCCTCCCCGACGAACTCGTGCAAGCGCTCGCCGCCACGCGCCTCCCCGCGGTGCTCACCGCCCTGGCCTACCGCGAAACCCTCGACGGGAAACTCGCCGCCCTCCTCATCCAACACAGCCCCGAATTCCGCTCCCACTGGGCCATGCAAGGCCGCACCGACGTCCCCCTCGAGGTCGAGCTCGCCCGCATCCTCCTCACCGATCCGCTGCCCACCGTCCGTCGACTCGCGCTCATCGCCTGCCCCGACTGGCGGCGCGCCGACCTCTACGAACTCGCCCGCGATCCCGCCGCCGAGGTGCGTATCGCCGCCGCCCGCCACCCGCACGCCACCGACGAACTTCTCGAAGATCTCAGCGCCGATTCCGACGCCAAAGTGATCGCCGCCGTCGCCGAAATCCAAGCTCTCCGCGTCGCGTATCCCCCCGCTCCGGTGCCCCTCTCGAAATCTTCGCAAACCGGCGTTGACGTGCCGCGCCCACGCCCGACGCTTGCCGCCCCGGCCAAATCAGCCGCCACCACCGCGCCCCTCGCGCGCACCTCGGCTCCCGAACTTTTTAACAAACTCAAACGCATCTTCTGGAAATAATCACCCATGGCTAAAAAGACCCCCCCCCTTACTTTCCGCGACATCGTCCTCGGGGCCGAAGCGGACACTATTCGCCAAGCCCTCGAAGCGCGCTCGCAAATCGATGAACTCATCATCGAACGCCAAGCCGCCTACGAGCGCATCGCCGCCCTCGAAAACCAAGTCGAAGACGTGCTGGGCGAAACGGGTGTGTTCCCCTTCCCGGCCCCTCCGCTGCCCGTCGCCGGTTTCGATCCCAAATCGGCCACCGTCACCCGCTCTCCTGCGGCCGTGAAAAAAGTCGTCGAAGCCCTCGAGGCTGAAGCCGAACCCGAGCCTGAAGTCGAAGAAACCACCGAGCCCGACGTCGCGGAAGAAATCGACGCCGAAGTCGCAGACGAAGCGCCGAAGAAAAAGAAGTCCAAGTAAACGAGGGCCCTCCGCCCTTTTCACTCCTCACTTCCCGCCCGTCCACTGCACCCGCATGCCTGCTGCTGAATCGCAGATTCACATCAACACGCTGCTCCTCGAACGCGAGGCCCTGTTCGTGCGCGTGCATGAGCTGGAGCATGCTGCTTCCGCCCTCCTCGGCGAACCGTTCCCCTTCACCCGCCCCCCGCTGCCCTCCGATCTACGCAGCAAGAAAAAGCGCACCCCGGCGAAGGCCAATGCCGCGGATACCAAAATCAAGCTCCGCAAATTAGAACCCGGCGAGACCATCTACCGTGTCACCTACCGCCAAGGCGAAGAAGTCCACATCGAGCACCACGACACACCCGAGCCGCTCACCACTCTTCTCGCCACCCAAAATCCCCAACTCGAAGTCCAGTCCATCGAAACCCTCGACGAAACCGGCGACCCCGTAGCCCAACTCCACGGCTAATCCAGTCCCATAGGATCTAGGCTGGCGCATCTTTCGTCGCCAAAGCGATAATCTGCTCACTAGCTCAATTAGAATGCAGTGGGTTAGCAGACATTTTCCCCGATTTAGAGGCGCGCTTGCCGTCCATAGAAATCAACGAGAAATCCTTCTAGCCGCTTGTCGGACTTAGAAACGAATCTCAATAAGACGGCCTCGAAGGTGCCTCAGTCTCAATCCAATCACTTCGCGGCGAACTTTGAAGTCATCCTTGAGCCTATAGATCGCTTCGAGGGGTTAAGTCCGACAAGCTCCTAGCCGCATCCGGTAATAAGCAGGTCCTCCTGGTAGCGAGAGGAGCGACCGGGAGCATTGAGCACTACTACCATTTTATTTTTGATCTCTTGTTACCTCTTTATCGGCTGAAAAAAACGCTCCAAGCCACGTCGAATTCATGATAGAAGAATTCGGTGTGCTTACCCCTCATCTGGAGCAAGTGCTCCCTGAAGGCATGAAGATTGTCGCTCATCGCGAAGCAATTAAAGTCGCGACCAAAGCGTCTTTATTCGGCATGAATCCCCATGGCGTTCGTCTCTCCAAAAGAGAAATAATCAGGTTCAAGAAAGCCATTTTCAATACTCTCGAAATCAAACCATCCAACCACCGCGGCAAAGTTGTGCTGCTCGTCTAACGCCTGCCTTCGGACCACTACTTTCTTGAATCCGCCAAAATAAAAGGCAGCGGTGCAGATCGTCGATCATCCCCAATCACAGCGAGCTCTTCGATCTGCTACAGAAATCCTTAGACGGCTCATTCGAACTCGTGAATATCCGACCAGAGAAGCTGGATTTCAAAGAGCAGGTTCGTTGTTTTGCCCAGGAGCACGCGGTCATCGCTCAACATGGAGCGGCTTTAGCAAACATCATTTGGATGAAACCCGGCTCTCGAGTCATCGAATTTAACCACGACCTCGATTTGGATTATTTCAAAATCATCAGTCAAATAGCCGGCCATCGCTATCGCGTTTTCAAAACCGATCACGAACACGCGACCATCGACCCAGTAAGCTTTTGTCACTGGCTGACCAAAAAAAGGCGGTCTCTGAAGTCGCCGCCGAAGCCGAGACCATACCGCCGCAAAAAGTCTAAGAAACGAGTTTTTTCGAAAACAGCTGACTTGCGGCCAAATCGACGAGCCGCATCCTGCCTCAGCCAATCCACCAAACCGGAGGCATCGGTTAACTCCATGGCTGTCGTATCGATCAGGCCCTCATAGCGACCATTCAAAAACACCAAAAACTATTCGCTATGCCAACTCACATGGAAAACCAACTGGATAAGCCGCTGCGCGAAGTATTGGCCGTCATGCAGGCAAGGATGATGACCCAAAGTTCGTATTTTGGGATTCCCACTCTAAAAAACCCGACAGATGCTTGGATATATCAGGAAATTATTTTCAAGCATCGGCCCGATGCCATAATCGAAGTCGGCAATTACTGTGGTGGCAGCACCCTCGCTTTGGCCCATCAGTGCGACCTCATGAATCATGGTCGAGTCATCGGTTTGGACATCGACCATTCAAAAGTCCCCGCCCACGTCTCCGATCACTCTAGGATTACCCTTTTTGAAAACGACGCCTGCCAGTCTCTTGAACGAGTAAAGGCACTCATCAGTGCTGATGAAAAAGTCATGCTCATTGAGGACAGTTCCCATTCCTACGAAAACACCCTGAATGTGCTGAACACCTATGCCGCTTTCGTGAAACCCGGCGACTACATCATCGTCGAAGACAGCATTTGCTACCACGGTATCGATCAGGGACCCAACCCCGGTCCCTACGAAGCGATCGAAGAATTCGTCAGGACCAATCCACACTTTGTCGTCGATCGTGAAAAAGAGTCATTCCTCATCACTTGGAACCCGAAGGGATTCTTAAGATGTGTCGGCGCAAACAATTCGAGTTTTCCCAACTTACCGATCGCCCCAACACCCATCCGTCAACCCTCACTGACGCTCAAGTCGGCTCTCAAAGCCATCGTTCCACCAATACTCGTTACTCTCGCCAAAAAGTTCCGTTAATATACCCCGGGATGACCTGTCACCAAGGGGGCCCACTTGAGGTCATCTCAAGGGAAAGGAACTGGACGAGAGGCCATCCCATAAAGCGCAAATCAGCCCCACTCACTTACATCTCACTCACGTGCTTTGCCAGCGACGTATTATTTAAGCGTCACTTTCCTGAAGTCTCCATTCCGGAGTCTCTCTCCTCCCGCATATTGCGGGACCTAAATCGCGATATAAACGGGGCGAGTAAATAGGTTCTCATCAAATACCAAACCAAGTTGCGCTCGTTCAACGACGGGGCGATATGATACGCAATAGCAGCATGGGCCTGCGGCGTTCGACTCCAATGTAAACCCGCGCGCGCATGATCAATCGTGTGAAAACCGTTGTTGAAGAACAGCAGGTTGGTCCCTCGGCCCACAAAGTTGCGGGAATGGTTCCACTTCGACTTCTCTTCCGCGTGAACGTGCTGGAGGTAATTAAAAACCAGCACCGCAAATAGACCAAACTGCTGGGGGATCACGACGAACAACAGGGCCTTTCTCCAATCAAGTAACAGCGCGACTCCCACAAAAACTCCCAACGCCAGGTATTGCCCGATTGCCAACCAAAACCCACGCCCCTGCTTTCGCAACGCCTTGAGGTGGTCACGAATCGGCTTCTGCTGATGGAAACTGCTAATCGACGGGTAACTCAGCACCGTGGCCATATTGTTCCGTTCGGTGTAGCGCCACGTTATCGTGTAATCGCCCTCTCGATTATTGAAGTGATGGTGGTTCTTATTGTGGGTCGGAATCCAAGCGAATGCCGGATACCCATAGAACAACGTCAGCCAATAATCCGTGAGCGTATTTAATAACTTATGACGCCACATCGGCACATGATTGTGATTATGCGCCATCACCGCCACCGAGGCGGCGAGATACAACGAAAGCGGAAACAAAACAGGATGCACCTGACCCACCCACCACTGGGTAACGAGCACCGCGGTGGTGATCAACATGTAGGCTAAGGAACGAATATCAGCTCGGTATCGCAGCATCGGAACTGCCAACCTGCACGTGTGACTCTGAGAGGCAACGTCATGGTTCGTTTCTTCCCCTCATTTGCCTTCTCTTGCGGGCAGGTGTTGCCCCAGCTTAAGTCCGCTTCAGGGCACCTCATAAATCTCGATCAACCCTACCCCCGCGCTCCCACCGACTGTTTCTACCTCGGTTATATAGACGTCCGGTTCGAGCGTCACAAACATCGCGGCATCGTTACCCTGCGGCGTGAGCTCAAACGCCCCCACGAGCGCGCTACTTGATTCGATATCAGCCAGATTCGCAGCCTGCCACCAAGAGTCGTTATTGCCGATTTCCTCCCCGCCGCCATTGCGCAATACGAGCCGGGGATTCGGGAGCCCCCCTTCCACTCCAAATCGTTGCAAGGCTGGACCCACCGCCCGCATCAAGAGCTTAATCGGCCCGGTGCCGTCCACGACAAAACCCGCGACGAGCGGCCTATCGGCGGCGACTTCCGCTCGGCAAGACAGATTGATCAACCGCACTTCGAGGCGCGGGCTGGCCCGATAGATTTCGACCAAAACCTGCCGCCCCGAAAAACCAATTTAGTCAGTCCCGACCAACGTCTCGGCTGAGTCACGGCAACATCGGCCCATTCCTCTCCGTCCCCCGAGAAACGAATCACGTTCGATACCTGTTCGCTCGCCGCGACATAAATGCCGTTGCCGTAGGCCATGGGTCCCCCTCCTCCGGCACCGTCTGTTTGCTGATGCCGCCTGCGCGCATCCTCAGAGATGAAAATCGCGCCACTATTCCCGATCACAAACGAGCCGGCCATTGAACGACTCGACGTGCTTAAAACGTTCCCGAATCCCCGTTTCCTGCCGGGTCCAATCCAACCCGTCGACCGAAGTCATGATGAGTCCATTGCCCCCGCTTACGATGAATTCATCCGCGGTCACCGCACTGGCGTGAATCGTTTCCTCCGACGGCGAGGAATGAACGAAACGCCAGTTAAACTGAGCAAACAATACCCCTACCCCGCTCCAAATCCGGCGAGGAGTCCAACCCATCTAATGAAACGACTGCAATACATCTACCCTCTACACCCCTAACCCACTACTCTCCGGTTTAAACATCAGTTGCAAAGCACTCCACGAGCCAGCCACCTGTAGATCGTTACAATCCCCATAAATCTGATGCCAACTACCTCGGGTCGCTTAAAAACGATCATCCTCAGCTTCGGACTACTACTCGGTGCCGCGTCTGCCTCCGCCGCAGTCCCGGCAAACTTTTCCACCGAAAACCTGGTTGCCTGGTGCATTGCCCACAATTGGGACTCCGAGAATCGCAGTCCCGCCGAACGTGGCGAACTCCTCAACGATCTGGGTCTGCGTCGCTACGTCTACAACTGGCGCCGAGAGGACAATCCGGATTTTGAAGCAGAGATTCTCGAAAGTAAGAAACACGGCATCGAATACTTCGCCTTTTGGAACGAAGACGAAACAGCGTTTAACCTGTTCGAAAAATACGGCCTGAAGCCACAAATCTGGAAAGTGAGCCCTTCGCCCCACGCCGCCACCCAAGAGCTCAAGCTCGCTGCCGCCGTTAAAAGACTCCTCCCTTTTGCTCAACGCGCCCAAAAACTCGGCAGTAAATTTGGCCTCTATAACCACCGCAACTGGGGTGGTCACCCCGAGAATCTCGTGGCCGTTTGCCAAGAGCTCCGTCGACTCGGCTGTGACAACGTCGGCATCGTTTACAACTTCCACCACGCCCACGAAGAGATGGATCGATTCAGCGAATACCTCGAGCTGATGCAGCCCTATCTACTCTGCCTCAACCTCAACGGCATGGCCGAGAAAGATACGGTCAATCACCAGACCCTCGAAAACAAAATCCTGCCAATCGGATCAGGTATCTACGAAACCGAAATGATCAAAGCCGTAATCGCATCCGGCTACACCGGCCCCATCGGCATCCTCGGTCACAAACGAAACGAAGACGTCGCCCAGACCCTCCGCGGCAACATCGAAGGACTACGCAACACCCTGCAGGATCTCTGAACGCTTAGCGATTCATCTCATCCGCCCAGCGCAGCTCACGCTCACGCAGGTGCGCGAGAATATGCACCTCATCGGCATAGTCGCCCAACGCCAACACCTCCGCGAGATGCACCCGTTCCTTCACCCCATCATCCGCCTGCCGCGCCACCTGACTAATCAACCAATGCGCCCGCGAAAGACTGCGCTCATCCGACTCAGCCAACAGTCGAGTCTCATCAATCTTGCCCTGCAGATACATAATCGCGGCCTCGTCCGATCCGATATACGGTTCTTCGTCCCCAAATGTAAACGGTCGCCAGTCACCCAAATCAGATCGAGTTTCTAGATCCGCACTCAACAGTGCTAGATGCTCCATCACCCGTGGCCACTCCTTCTCGGTCAGTCGTTTTGCCCCCGCAAAATCCTTTGATGCCTCGGAAAATCTTCCGGTTGTGAAACTGAAATACCCCCGAATCATTAGCGCTCCCTCTGGATCTTTAGGTTTATCATGCCTCGATCCTAGATGACGATAAATCCAATCACCCGCCTCCCCAAATCGACCGCAAGCCAATAGCGCCTTAATCGCGTTCAACGGCTCGTGAAGTTCAACGATTTCTTCAAAGCGTTTCCAAGCTTCATCATAGTCTCCCTCATGTAGTCTCTCCAGCGCCTCAACCTCACACTGCGAAGGTTTATCATTGGGGAGATCCACAGTAGCAATCACTCCAAGTTTGGCTAATTCCGCTTCCGCCCATTCCCGCGCCAATGACTCTCGTTTCATCCCTCCCGATCTACTGATTTCGCAGATTCGCACCAAATCCCGAACCGGAAGTGTTTCCGTTCCGCGCGTTTGGAAAACCCGGAAAGCCATCGTTTCCAATTCTGACCAACCATTAGCCAAATGCTCCACTCCTACTAAAGATTCACCGTCTAAATCTAGATGACTGATCGCGACCTCGAGGGCCAATCGATCGCCGCCTTCGGGCGCATTCTCAAGTAAACTTCGAAGTCTAGGTATCGCCTCTCGATACTCGTTTCGGGCAAGACCGAGCGCCGCGCGCATAGACTTCGATTCGGATCTGAAATTGTCGCTTATTTCTTCCACCTCACAATCAAACCGCAAGCTGATGGATTTGTTCTGTTTATTCTTAGGCAAGGGAGTCGGGCCGAATTCTTCTACCCTAATCAAGAGAAATTGCATTACCTCGATTTGAGAAAACCCAGAGAGACCGTAATCCAGCAGACTCTGGTCAAGTTGCGTTCCGCCACTCTCAAGAACAGTAGCAAAATCAACGATTAAAGACCCCGGCAGTCGTCCTCGAATTTCCTCCGTTGCCCCTCTCGGTGAAAAGACGAACAAGCTGCCGCCAAGTTTCACCGATAGATCGCTCTCGCCACGAAGCGCACGGAGAGCCTCAACTAACGAATCTTCCGAAATTTGCTTGATACTCTCGAACACAAATCGAATCGGAAGATCATCGTATCTATAGACCCCGGTAGCAGCCAAGAGACTCCACGATGCTCTCAGAAACGATTGATCGTCTGCGAACGACGTTCGGAACTCCCGCTGTTTTTTTGCGTCATATGCATCTGCATATTCAAATTCCGGCACCGCCCACGGGGACAGATTAAATGACGCTTCGGGCAATACGTCCTGCACCGCGTCGCGCTCTTGTTCAATAGACTCCTCAAACGTCTCCTGAGAATCAATAAAACCCTCGTATCCGTGTTCGGCGAACCAACTCAAAAAGTGCTTCGCGCCTGCTTCATCCAAGATGACATCGCCCCACCAAGGACTGAAACTCGCCCGGAACCGACTGCCGTGGTGGACGGTAAACGAAGCCACAAACTCCGACCCTCGATAAAACTCGACCATTGATTCTCCAATGCACATGCAAGGCATACCACTCCAATCTGACGGTTCAAACCGCCTCGCCAAATCCTGAATCGCAACGGTATCCGTGAGATCAAATTTTGCCTCCCGGTTGAGCATCGACGGGCCTGAATCGTCCGCCGATCTCTCGAAGATCAATGGTGTCACCGTCACCCGATCAACCGGTTTCATCGTTTCAATAAACTGCGCCTTGAGACGCACCAGATCCATCGTCTCCCCGTGCGCTACCGACATCGCAAATAACAGAATAAACATCATGCCTCGCATTACTTCGTCATTATGCATCGCGTGCCTCTTCCTCGACAAGGTCGATTCCTGCCACCCCGGCAATTTAACCCCTTGCGCCATCCCCACATTTCGCGTGTTTATTGCAAAACACTAACCCACTTTTAATTATGGCATTCTGGGACAAACTTAAGGGAGAGCTCGTCGACATCGTCGAATGGCTCGACGACTCCAACAACACCCTCGTTCATCGCTTCGAGCGTTACGGCAACGAAATCAAATACGGCGCCAAGCTCGTTGTCCGCGAAGGCCAAGCCGCCATCTTCGTCAACGAGGGCAAACTCGCCGATGTCTTCGCGCCTGGCACCCACCCACTCGTTACTCAAAACATCCCCATTCTCTCCACCCTTAAGGGTTGGGCTTATGGTTTCGAGAGTCCGTTCAAGGCCGAGGTCTACTTTGTCAGCACCCGTCGGTTCACTAACCAAAAATGGGGCACCAAGAATCCCATCACTTTGCGTGATGCCGAGTTCGGCCCCGTCCGCCTCCGCGCCTTCGGCACCTACGTGGTCAAGGTCTCTGACCCCGCCGTATTCCTGCGCGAAATCGTGGGCACCGATGGCAATTTCACCACCGAAGAAATCGTCGGACAGCTGCGTAACCTGATCGTCTCCCGATTCTCCGATGCCATCGGCGAGAGCCGTATCCCAGTTTTGGATATGGCGGCCAACTACGAAGAGCTCGGTGCCTTCGTCACCACCAAGATCTCCCCCGATTTCGCTGGCTACGGGTTGGAACTTTCCACCCTGCTCGTAGAAAACATCTCCCTCCCCCCTGCCGTCGAAGAGGCCTTGGACAAGCGCTCCAGCATGGGGATTCTCGGCAACCTCGATCAGTTCACCAAATTCCAAGCCGCCTCCGCTATGGAGAAGGCCGCCGAAAACCCTTCCGGTGGCGGTGCCGCCGAAGGCATGGGACTCGGCATGGGATTCGCCATGGCCAGCCAAATGGCCACCGCCATGAATCCGACTGCCGGACCAAGTGGAGCCACACCTCCGCCCCCTCCTCCCGCGCTCGCTTTCCACGTGGCGATCAACGGCCAAACCACGGGCCCGTTCGACCTCAACACCCTCAAACTCCAGTCCCGCGCCGGCACATTCACTCCTCAATCAACCGTCTGGCGTGAAGGCCAAGCCGGTTGGTTAGCCGCCGCCCAAGTCGCCGAGCTCGCCCCCGTTTTCGCCGCCACACCTCCGCCTCCTCCTCCCGCCGCATCGTAAATGGGAATCGAACCACCAGACCAACCCGGTGAAGCTGCGCCCTCCTCCGGTGCCCGGGAACTGGCCTGCGTGCAGTGCGGCGCCGACCTCAAATACGATGTGGCAGCCAGCTCCCTTGCGTGTCCGTATTGTGCCGCCGAAAACGAGATTCCCGTCCTCTCCGATAAAGTCGGCGAACGCGATTTCCGCTCGTTTCTTCAAGAAGCTAAGTCGGCCGAACCTGCCTACGAAATAGCCACCGCTCAATGTGTGAGCTGCGGCGCCGAGTCCTCGCTCGATACCAACGTCACGCACGACAGTTGCCCCTTCTGCGGCGTGCCGATCGAGGCCACGACCGCAGCCGCTCACTCCTCCATCGAGCCCCAGTCCCTCCTGCCGTTTTCGGTGCCCGCCGCCGACGCTCAAGGTGCGTTCAAAAAATGGCTCAAGCGTCTCTGGTTTGCCCCCCGCGCGCTCAAGCGCATGCAAAACCTGGGGCCCAAACTTCAAGGTGTTTTCCTCCCCCATTGGACCTACGACATCGACTGCTTGACCGAGTATGTCGGCCAACGCGGCATCTACTACTGGGTCACCGAGCACTACACCACCATCGACGCCAACGGCAAATCCGTGCGCCGCTCCCGCCAAGTGCGCCAGACCCGCTGGTATCCCGCCGTCGGATCCGTCACCAACCGGTTCGACGACCTGCTAGTCCCCGCCTCCTCTTCCCTGCCGCCCAAGCATGTCGAAGCCCTCGAACCGTGGGGATTGAAAGATCTCGTCGCAACCGACCGCAGCTACATGGCCGGGTTCAAGACCGAACGCTACACCGTTGATCTCGAAGACGGCTTTGCCTCCGCGGAGGCCCAAATGGTCGACCCGATCGAACAAACCATTCGCATGGATATCGGCGGCGACGCCCAACGCATCTTCGACCGTCGCACCGACTACCGCGGTGTCACTTTCAAACACATCCTCCTGCCCGTCTGGATCAGCGCCTACCGCTACAAAGGAAAAGTCTTCCGTTTCCTCGTCAACGCCCGCACCGGCGAAGTCCAAGGCGAGCGCCCTTGGAGCGTCTGGAAAATTACCTTCGCCGTCATCGGCGGCCTCATCCTCCTCACCGCCATCGGCGTCGCCATCGCTGCCGCGAATCAGTGATTTGCCCAACCTCCCCACCGCTCCAAGGCCCTCCACTTCAGGCTAGCACAGAAACCCAACGCTAACCGAAAGTCTTGCGTCTCAGCCCCCGCAAGGTCGAAAGCTCTCCCCAATCGGTCACTTGCGGTATCGGCCGTGGCGCAGTTCGGCTCCGTTTACCGGTTTTTTTCTGGTAAGTGGCCAAGTGTTTTTGAACAAACGCGTGCCCTCCCAGCACAGCCCCATCGCTAAAATAGCGCACTCGGCAACGCAGCACCTCGTGCAGCGGTAATTTGCCCTTCGCTTTGATCACCTCCTGCATGGCGGTCGCATCGATTTTCACCCGCCCAGCCTTCGGTGCAGCCCCTTTGCCAAAGAGCGTCTGCCGATAAGTTCCTTGAACCCACTCCCAGCCCCGCGTCCGCCCCCCATCAATCAATCGAACCAGTCCCTGTTGCGCCAACTTCCTACCGCCCATGGCCTCGGCGTAACCACAAAAACGATAGTCCTTGGGATCATCAACCAAGCCGACCCGAACTGCGTTCAAATCGATATAGGCCGCCATCGTGCGCATAACTCCAGATCTAGTCTCGACCAACACACTCTTAAATCGCTCGGCCCAAAGCGTCCCAAAACGTTCATGGCTACGGTTATACCAAACTGAGAACCGTTGTTTCACCAGCTTCATGAACGGGGAAAGGTCTCCCATCAGCGCCAACTGCCGATCCCGCCAAGCCTTCGCCTCCTCACCACTAGTCTTCAGCTGCGCCTCAATCACCTCAAAACGAGCTGCCTGGTATCGAGTCGGTTTGGGGTAAAGCACCCGGTAGCGACGAACCAATTCCGCATCAGAAATAGCCCCTCTCCGAGGCACGCGCACCAACACATGAAAGTGATTGGACATGATCGCATACGTCAAAACCTCCACTCCGCAGTAGTCGGCAATTTGCCACAACTGTTTCCGCAACACCTCCTTGGCCACATCATCCAGCAACCCTTCCCCATTAACCGTCCTAGTCATACAATGATACACCGCCGCACTCTCCCCTGCATCTACCTTAATTCGAGCCTGCCTCATCCCCCCACCCTGACCCACCCCGCTAGCCCAGTGCGAGATATTTTTTACCTGTCCCTTCTGTTATTCTATTTTCAAGGCGAGCGCACCTGGAGCTCCTCGAAGATCACCTTCTACTTCATCGGCAGCCTCATCCTCCTGGCCACCGCGAATCAGTAAAACCCAACGCCTCCGCCCTTACGGCGCTTCGTAAATCTCCGCCAGAGCGACCCCTGTCGTTTCGTTAGCTCCGGCCACATGCACCGTATAAACTCCTGAAGTCAGCGTGATAAACAAGGCCGAGTCTGTTGAATCATCGCCGAGGGCGAAAGCGCCCAATAGAGCGGAAACGCCGCGAATCTCGCTCGCGTTCGGCGCGGTGGTCCAGCCCTCGTTGAGCGCAATTACTTCCCCGCCGCGGAGTAAACTCAGCACCGGGCGCGCGAGGACACCTTCGACGCCGAAATCACTCAAGGTCGGTCCTACTCCTCTCACCAGAATCCGCTTGGGGCCTCTCCGGAAACGACAAACCCCATCACCAAAATGTCATTGCCCGTGCCGACTTCGGTCCGGGTGGAAATATTGACGAGGCGATTCCCCGTCGCGCTGATCGCGTAAATTTCCACCAGGGCAACCCCGGTTTCGCCATCCATCCCGGACACCGCCGCGGTGTAGGCCCCAGCGGGCAAATCAAACAACATGGCCGAGTCGTTGGAACCCTCAGGAAAGGTAAACGCACCGACCTGCCCCGTCGCCACCGCGACTTCCCCCGCCGTCTCGTGGTTCGACCAACCCGCGTTGTAGCCGAGGACGGTTCCAGCGTTGCTCAACAATTGCAGCACGGGCCGGTTCAAGGCTCCGGGCACCCCCAGTTCCCGCAGCGCTGGGCCTGCCGCTCGCAACAAAATTCGCTGGCGATCAGATCCGTTCACCACAAATCCCGAGATGAGTAGGCTATCCGCCTGACCGACGTGCGAGCGTGCGGAATTGTTCGTAAACCTCGCCGTGCCGGATTCCCAAATCACCCCGCCATTACCGACGGCCAGCAACTGCCCATTCCCCTGCTCCAACTCACGAATCATACCCACCCCACTGAAGTCCTCGGCCTCCCAAACCGTGCCATCAAAACTGACGACGACCCGCCCAAAATAAGTCACGCCAACGAATTGACTCCCCACGGCTTCGAACGACGCCGGGGGACCGTGAGGCAACAGCATGGGGCTGCCCACCGAACTCCACTCCGCTCCGAAGGTGGATACCCAAACCCACCCGTTTTGAGTGCCCGCCACCATGCGCCCGGGGCGACCTGCAATCGCAAAAACTGGATCCGGCGTCGTGCCGACCACCGTCCAGTTCAGCCCCTCGGCCGAACGCGCGATGACTCCCGTCTCGTCATCCCGTCGACTTCCCACCGCATAAAATAATCCTTCGATGTATTCCACCCGTTGCCACGCCCAAGCTTCAGTCTGATTGGCAGGTGCCCACGCCAAACCATCCGAAGAAACGTGAACCGTTTCCCGCCCGCCCGGCGGGGTGATCAAACCCACAAACCGATCGCGCCCAAAGACCACCCGACGAAGGGTGCCGACGTTCGGATCGATTTCATTCCAGCTGTCGCCGACATCATCCGAAAACACGGCCCGACTACCCGGCCCACCCGCCACAAATTTGCCGCCGCCATAAGCGATTGCTCCCGCGGAAAACTCCTGTGTGCCCGGGAGCATCTGCCATTGCTTGCCATCACTTGATCGCGCCAACCCCGCGTTTCCGGCCACAATCCAGTGGTCATTCCCCCACGCGGCGGCACCCAGATCCCCCGTCACTGTCGACTGACTCGCCGTTTGCCAATGGGTCCCGTCTCGACTCCAAGTCAGCAGACCGTATCGACCGACCCCCACCCGGGTGTCTCCGCCCGCTTGCAAATCGATCAACTGCAGTCCGGAAGGATCACTCCACTCTGATTCGAAGAAGGGCTGCTGCCCCAACGAAGTGACCAAGGTTCCCTCAATGCCCAGCACATACACCTTTCCTCTAAATCCTTCCAAATCGTAAAGCGGAGCATTTCCCGACCACGGCGACCCATCCTCAGCTCGAAACTCCCACGTCGCTCCATTGTCGCGCGAAATCATGACTCTGCGGACAAACTCTTCACGGATCCCATCTGGCGACGAGAGCAACGCGGTGCCACCAGCCCACCACTCGCCGTCCTGATAAATGAGTCCACCGGATACGACCGCCAGAGGGTTGAGCGATCCGGCGTAATTCCAGGTTTGGCCTCCGTCGGTCGACCTCACTGCACGTGGTGTCTGAAAATTCCACCCCTCTCCGTCCGGACTGCTTAAGCGACTCGTGGAGGTGTCGATTCCCAGCAAAACTCCGTCCCCCTCGGCGATGCGCCCGACGTTGAGCGAAGAAGCCGATTGGTTCTTTAGCCACGTGACCCCATCCGCCGAAGTCGCCACAAAATTGAGGGCTCTGCTCATGGCCCAAAACCGCCCCGCCGCAAACGTCACCGTCGTGATCTTCCCCCATTCGGCCAACGTCTCGCCCGCAGCGGCCCTCTCTTCCCATATCATACCATCATCCGAAATTAGCGTGCCCCCTCGAGGATATCATCGGCCGCCCCCGAACGCCACATCCTGCACCCTCAACCGAGTATTGGCAAAAGCCTGAATCCAGTTCTGCCCATCCGTTGACGTCACCACCGCCCCGCCTTCTCCCACCGCCACAAATCGGCCGCCACCATAAGTGACGGCCCTAAAATCGTTCCCCTGCGAAACCGGATTCCGCCAGTTCCAGAAGGGAACCTGAGCAGAAATCGCGAGGGCTTGCCCCCCCAAATAAGAAGCATGAAGCAACGAAAATCCCCCGAAAATAATCGAATGTTTGGTGTCACAGGAATGACGATATTTTGCCCTAACCGAGAACCACACCCGGGGTCAGCACCTTCATAGGCCAAATTCAACCGTCCTTCCGAACATATTCGACCCTACTTTCGCCATCCTCAAACTCGCCCGGGCGATTTGATCCCCCCTGACTAGGCCTTCCTTTAAACCACTCCGTTCCAGTTCTGTCTGGCTTCCCTCGCCCCCCCTTCCCTCATTCTGTTTCTGTGCAGCCCCACCCCAGTAAACTAATCGCGTTTTTCCTGCCGCAGTTTCACCCCACCCCTGAAAACGATAAGTGGTGGGGCAAAGGCTACACCGAATGGCGCAACGCCACTCAGGCGCGCCCTCTCTTCCGAGGCCATGAGCAACCTCATCTACCCGCCGACCTCGGGTTCTATGATTTGCGAGTGCCCGAGACCAGAGCGGCCCAAGCAGATCTGGCCCGAGAGTATGGAATCGGCGCATTTTGTTATTACCATTATTGGTTTCACGGTCGCCGATTTTTGGAGCGCCCCGTCAACGACATCGTGGCGAGCGGGGAGCCCGATTTTCCTTTTTGCCTCTGCTGGGCCAACGAGGCGTGGAAAAGAACTTGGGAGCGCAAAGAACGGGTCATTCTGATGGAGGAAAGGTATTCGGATGAAGATGACGTAGCTCACTTCAAGGCACTTTTACCGATCTTTCGCGATCCGCGTTATCTCCGGCATGAAGGTTGCCCGGTCTTTATGATCTATGCCTCTAACCATCTACCGAATGTAAAGGCGACGATTACCCGGTGGCAAAAAATGGCCCGAGAGCATGGCCTCCCCGGGCTCCACATGCTCAGAACCGAGAGCCACCACCAGCAGCCCGGAGACCCCCGGTCGGCAGGATTCGCCGCCGGAGTGCAATTTTCGTCGCTGCTCTACCGGCAACGACCACGGTGGCTGCGAGGGTTGCACCGGGTTCGGCGAAATTTGTTCGGGCGATGGTTCCCCGTCTACCAACATTTGGTGGGTGATTATCGCGACAACATGAGGCGAAACCTAACGGAACCCATCCCAGATTATCCACGCCACCCTTGTGTGATACCGTCTTGGGATAACACCGCCCGGCGCCTGGAAGACGGCTTTATTCTCCACGGCTCCACCCCCGCCCTCTACGGGGAATGGCTCCGCCAGGTATTGGCCCGAGACCGCACCGGCTTCGTCTTCATCAACGCGTGGAACGAGTGGACCGAAGGCTGCCATCTCGAACCCTGCCAACGCCATGGTCGCGCCTACTTGGAGGAAACCCGCCAAGCGATTCAATCGGTGACCGCCGCCTCGCCGCCGCGAACCGGTTGAACCCAAATCCGCTTCACCGTGATTCGTAGCTTTCAGTCCAGGCACCCCCTATCGCTTCATTGGCTCCCGCCCCCTTCAACGGGTAGATCGCGACCCAAGGTTTCCACCTGAGAATCAATGAGGGGAACGACCTTAGCCGCCCCCCATGACGACTTACCTCGGGAGCCGGGTCCTCGACCTAGCCGCATCGCTATTTGCCTTAATGGGATGTTCGCGCGCCCCCACCCGTCAAGATGTCTGTGTCTACTCGTCTGCAACGGAACGGAACCGTCCCAGTCTCGATACCCACCATCTGCGCACCAGTCCGGCCAAGGGGCTCATTATCGGGGCGCTGTGGCAAACCGATCGTCGCCCGGGACAAGACCGGCCCGAACATCATCCCCGACGCCGCGGTCGACTGGGCTATATCCGACGATGATCGGACCTGCGCCTTTCACCTTCGCCCCGAGACCAAGTGGTCCCATGGCGATCCCGCGGTCGCCGGTTAGCTCCCCCCTAACGGTCGAACCAATCCGACTGTTTGGCATCATCACGACCAATGCCACTTTCAACCACCCCGGATGGCCCGACCCGCGTTTTGACGCCCTCCTCGACCGGGCCAATGCCGCCATAAATCAATCGACCCGCTACCGACTCTATCAATAAATGGACGAAATTATCCGCCCCCCCCGTGGTTCCGCTGAATTTCGCCGCCACCTCCCGCCTCATTCACCCGTCCGTCGCAGGCGGGCCGAACAACTTGGTCAAGGGATTGGAGTGGACCCGACTCGGCTTCCGCCCCGCCGGATCTGACGAGCAACTCCCCGATCCACCCTACCCTGCCCTCATTCGGAAAAACTGCCGGAGGGCAAATTGGTAAGTTTTACCTGAGGGAGGGCGTAGTGAGGCACATCTCCTCGCGCACCGAGAATGCCAGTCCCGTGAATCGTAAAACTAAAATCCACCATCAGGGGGCCCCATCGTCGACCGGCACAGCCTTGCACACTTCTCGTTTTAAAAGACTAATCCCCCCCCTCATGAATAGATTCCTCGCTTCCTCGCTCCTTCTTTTTGGGGCGCTCAACCTCTACTCAGCGGAAGCCTCCCGACCTAACATCGTTGTCATACTCGCGGATGATTTGGGCTGGGGCTCCGTTACCGCTTACGGGGCCGACAAGAGCCTGATTCGCACCCCCCATATCGATCGACTCGCCGCGGAGGGCACTCGCTTCACCAACGCCTACACCACCGGCTCCGTTTGTTCGCCCACGCGCTACGCCTTGCTCACGGGTCGCTACTCGTGGCGCACCGCGATGAAGCGCGGCGTCATCAATACCAACGGATCCCTCCTGATCGATCCCCGCACCCCTACCGTCGCCTCCTGGCTCCAAGATCAAGGCTACCAAACCGCCCAGATCGGCAAATGGCACCTCGGCTACCGCGCGGAGATGATCAAAGACCTGCGAGGCCCCCTCACTCCCGGTCCCAACGACGTCGGTTTCGACTATCACTTCGGCGTGCCCAACAACATGGACGACTCCCACAAGATCTACGTGGAAAACGACCACATCTTTGGTCTGCGATCCGACCGGCTTTCTCCCTACGGCAAAAGCTTCTACGGCCACCCCTACATCGGCTACGACGCTCCTCAACGTGTCACCACTCAGGTCACGGATACACTCACCCACCGGGCCATCGACTGGATCGATCAACGCGACCCCACCAAACCGTTCTTCCTCTACTTCGCCCATGTCGCCGTGCACCACCCCATCTCCCCTTCCGAACGCATGCGCGGCACCAGCGCCGCCGGCGCATACGGGGACTTCATTCACGACATCGATTACTCCGTCGGCCAAATCCATCAAGCGCTCATCGACCGCGGTCTCGACGAAAACACCCTCATCATTTTCACCAGCGACAACGGTGGCGATATCCCGCCCGACGAATCCCGGCCCGAAACCCAAGCAGTCCTCCACGGCCTCGCTCTCAACGGTCCATTCCGCGGCGACAAACACACCATCTACGAAGGCGGTTTTAGAGTGCCGTTCATCGTGCGAGGCCCCGGGGCCGCGGCGGCCGGTCGAGTCAACTCAACCATGGTTTCAACCGTCGATATTTTTGCCACCGTCACCGAAATCGTTGCCGGTAAAAAACCCGCCGATATCGGCCCCGACAGCATAAGTTTCAAAGCTCAACTCGCGCCCCATCCCACCCCCGCCACCCGCCCGCCGTTGGTCCTCCGCGACGCCAACGGCCGCAAAGCTCTCGTCTGGAGTGGGTGGAAGTTCATCGACGATGAACTCCCTCCCGGCCCCGGCAAAAAACCCGCCAAAATCGTGGCCGCGCTTTATAATCTCAACGCTGACCCCAGCGAAACCACCGACCTCATCCAGCAGCACCCCGACCGCGCCGCCGAGGCCCGCCGACTCCTCACCGCCATCCGCCACGGCGATTGATTCCGTTTGGGGCGTTCCCGACCACCCGGGCCCGGTAGCCGTATCGATGGACAGACTCCCGGCCTTGCCCGCGTCACCGCGCCTCATCTCCGCCCTGACACCACCACCGTGCCCGCGATCCGATCCTGAATCGCCTGCCGATTCGGATCCCACAGCAACCGCGCAAACCCCAACAGCCCCGTTGCGAGCCCGGCCGCGTAACCGCCGTAGCGCACAAACGCATCCATCGCCGTCAACGGCGCTCCATCCAATCGCACTACCCGACTGCCAAAAATTAATTTCCCCGCGGTGCGCCCGCGCAAAAGCAGCGTCATCAATGTGAAATAAACGCCCGCCCAGCCAAACGTGAATCCCATGGTGCGCGAAGAATCCGCCGCCAGTCGCAACCACGAGTTACCCCGAATTTCATCCCGCAATCGCGCGTTTTCCGCCTTCAACCAATCCACCTGCGCATCCAATTGGCCCGCCGCTCGCCGCAGCTCCGATGACGATGCCTTAGGAGTTACCGTGACCGTCGCCAGATCCGGTGCTTCTTTTTCCGGCGCCAAATTAAAGGCCCCCATTTGCACCAGCGGCTTACCCGCCAAAATAAATCCCGAGAGTACGATCACCCCCGCCCCGAGGCCAATCAGCCCCCAACGCATCAATCGCCACACCTTCGCCCCACTCTCCCTCCGCGAGCCCAGCGCCGCCAACGTCGCGCCGGTCAATACCCCCAACACCGCGTTCGCTCACAACGACAGGGCGGCGATCGCCATCAAATCCACCACCATTGCCCCTGCCCTTTGCCACCACGCGGCCAGCGGGGTATCGAGTAGCGCCGAATCGATCCGCCAACGTTCCCGGTCCACTACGCCTTTGCGACGCTTCAGTTTCGACTCCGAATCAGTCGGGAGCACCGCGCTAACGGCTTCAAATGAGGGTTCTTCGGGCATAAAGGTGACGCCGAAAGGGAAATCAAATTATCCCTCGTCCGGCAAGACGGCTCATGCCGGCAACCCCGAACCGTCGCACCCATCACCCGCGTCAACATTCATTGTCTTGCGAAATCCTGACATCTACCGCAGGTTCGCCGATTGCGCACTTTTCAACCAATTTTTGTCCTCCGTTCCAGCCATGGCGCCTAGAAATCGACCTCCCGTCATGCGGGCAGTCCGCACCCCTGAAGCGATTCAGCGATTGCTCAATAAACTCGGCACTTTCGACTACGACACCAGCGAAGACGGCCGGGAAGCCCTCGACGGCGGTGCGGTTGCCCACGTCTGGTCCGAGGCCGACCACCTGGTCAAAGCCGAGGTCAACGACGACCGTCTCCTCGAGCTTACCTGGTTTTTTACCCGCGGCGAATGGACCTGCCGCTGCAGTTGCGACACCCGCGGTGACTGCGCCCACGCCTACGCCTCCGGTTTCGCTTGGATCACCGCCGTCGAATCCGGTGCCCGGGACGGCCGCGATCCCGGCGACACGCCCACCCCTCCCTCTACGCGCTTCACTCAGGCCGTTACCTCCAAAAAAGAGCACGCCCTCGAGGCCGAACTCGCCCGCTGGCTCGTCTCCCTGCCCGACCCCGATGATGCCGTCGAAACGGGCACCCCGACCGGCTTTTTTGCCGATCTCAACGGCCTCCGCGTTCGCCTCGATAATTCCGGCAACTGGAACATCGAAGTCCGCCGCGGCCTCGACAAACCTTGGCGCTCTCCCGCTCAACGATGGATCAACGACCTCGCCAAACTTCGCCCCGCCGATTTCGAATCCCTCGATCCCGCCGAAGGCGCCCTCGCCTCGGCTCTCGCCGCCGAAACCCGCATCTCCCCCACCGGGATCTCTGCCAAACGCGCCCTTCCCATCGAGGCTGTCGTTGGCCTCCTGCGCACTAAATCCGCCCGCGCCGCCCTCTGCCTGCCGGACGGACGCCCGCTCGAGATCGAGCCCGAACCCCTCGTCCCCGAAGCCGTCATCGCCGATGACGATCCCGATCGCTTCGACCTCCACATCGTCACCCCCGAGGGTCACCCCGCCGATGGCGCCATCATGGTCGCCGCCGAGCCCCGACCACTCTACCTCTTTGACGGCCACCTCTGGCACGGTCCGCCCCCCACCCCCGCCAAGCGCCTCCCCGCCGCCGCCCTCAGCGACGCCCGCCTCCTGCCCCGACTCAAAGCCCTCGGGCTACGTCTCCCGCACGGCGTACAAGCCGAGCTGCGCAACGTCACGCTGAAGCCCAAGCTCAAGTGCTGGCTCACCCCCGGATTTGATGGCGAAGAACGTGAACTCCACGCCCAACTCACCGCCGAATCCAATAACCCTGCTTGCAGCCAACAGTGGACCAACGACACCGTCGGTTGGCGCTGGCGTAAGGATTCCGCGCCGCCTCCCCGCGTAGTCGGCGAGCCCGCCATCCAATTTGACCTCGTCAAGGCCAGAGCCGCGAGCACCTCCTTCACCGGCTTCCGCTTCATGTGGGACGGCTGGGCCGATGCCTGGACTCGCTCCGTGAATGACGGTTTCGCCGAGGACTTCCTCGATTGGCACAAACAGCTCTCCCCCGACCTCAACGTCGAACTGTCGCCCGAGCTCGCCAGTCTCCTCGACGCCCCCCTCAGCGCCCGAGTCGAACTCGATGTCATCGAAGCCCCCGATTCCGAACAAGACTGGTTCGACCTCACCGTCGGCCTGAAAGTCGAAGACACTAAACTCAGCGCCGAGGACATCACTCTGCTCCTCAAAGCCCGCGGTAAGTGGGTCAACCTCCCTCGTCACGGCTGGAAGCGCATCGCCGCCGAAGCCGCGATCGATGCCAAAACCGCCGCCGCCCTCGACCGCCTCGGCCTCGGCGTCGAGGACGTGCTCCTCGGCGGTAAACCCACCAAACATCGCGTCCACGCCCTGCAACTCGCCCTCGAATCCGCCGCCCTCGCCGATCGTGACGCCCGCATGGTGGAGCGCCTCAAAGAGCGCGCCGCAGAAATCGCGGCCAAGCCCGTACCCGAGCTGCCCAAATCCCTCAAAGCGACCCTGCGACCCTACCAACTCGAGGGGTTTCACTTCCTCGGTCACCTCTCCGACCAACGTTTCGGCGGCGTTCTCGCCGATGACATGGGTCTCGGTAAAACCGTCCAAGCCCTCGCGTGGTTCCTCCATCTCGCCGCCCAACCTCTCCCCGCAGGCAAAATTTGGCGCGCCCTCGTGGTCTGCCCCAAGAGCGTCATCCACGGCTGGTTAACCGAAACCGCCCGCTTCGCCCCCACTCTCGCGATCGACGCCTTCACGCCTGAGGGGACGAACTTCAACCAGCAGCCCGAACACCCGCACGTCCTTGTCGCCAACTACACCCAACTCCGCCGTCACTCCACCAAATTCCGCAGCGTGAAATGGGACGTGGTCGTGCTCGACGAGGGCCAGTTCATCAAAAACCCCACCAGCCAAGTCGCTCTCGCCGCTCGCGGCCTCCCCGCCCGTCATCGTCTCGTCCTCACCGGCACGCCCATCGAAAATCGCCTCTCGGATTTGTGGAGCCTCTTTGCCTTTGCCCAGCCCGGTCTCCTCGGTGATCACACCAGCTTCCGCAAGCAATACAACGATGCCAGCGCCGACAGCCTCGCCCGCCTTCATCGCCGCGTCACCCACTTCCTGCTCCGCCGCACCAAGGCCCAAGCCGCGCCCGATCTCCCCCTCCGCACCGAGGACGAAATTATCGTCGCACTCGAACCCGGCCAACAAAAACTCTACGACGCCGAGCTCAAACGCGCCCGCGCCGAACTCCTCGGCGTCGAGACGGCCAAGGAGCTCAACTCCGTGCGCTTCCACGTGCTCGCGAGCCTCCTGCGCCTGCGCCAGATTTGTTGCCATCCCGCCCTCGTCGATCCCGTCCACGCCCACCTGCCGAGCGCAAAACTCGAAGCCTTGCTCGAACGCGTCGAAGAACTCGCCGATGAGGGCCACCAGGTCCTCGTCTTTAGTCAGTTCGTGAAGATGCTTCACATTATCCGCGACCGCCTCGTTGAGTCGAAAATTGGTCACCTCATCCTCACCGGCTCGACCGAGAATCGGGCCGAGCTCGTGGATACTTTCCAAAGCGATCCGTCCAAGACCGTCTTTCTCCTCTCCCTTAAAGCCGCCGGTTTCGGCCTCAACCTCACCGCCGCCAGTTACGCGATCCTCTACGATCCCTGGTGGAACCCCGCGGCCGAGGCCCAAGCCATCGATCGAATTCACCGGATCGGCCAGACCAAGCCCGTGATTGCCTACCGGCTCATCACCGCCGGCTCGGTGGAAGAGAAAATTCGCTCCCTCCAACACGAAAAGGCCGCCCTCGCCGCCGCCGTCGTGCAGGAAGATAGTCTCAAAAAAGTCCTGGATCTCGACAGCCTGCGTTCAATCCTCAGCTAGGTCTCCCCCCGATCAATTGAGGTCTTTTCGGCCCTCTTAAAGATTAGTCCCTTTCATCGTAACGATGAAAGGACTACGAAATTGGCGGGAACGCTTGCGTTCCGGTGCGAGTCTCATTGCGGTTTACTTTTTCCCCGGTTCATCGCGCTTTGCTTATGCGGGATTATTTTCTCCGACGTTTCTTACTCATACCCCCGACGCTCATCGGTATCACGATGATCGTCTTCCTCATCACGCGTATCGTGCCTGGTGGACCGATTGAGCGAGCGCTCATGGAGGCCCGCATGGCCGGAGACGGTGGTGCCGCCCAGACCAGTAGTCCCGGCGGCGGTGCCATCTCCGAAGAGCAGATGCAGCAGCTCAAGGAATACTACGGTTTTGATAAGCCCGCCTTCCACGCCTACGTGATCTGGCTCGGCAATCTCGCTCGCGGCGACCTCGGCACCTCCTACCGCTACAACGAACCGGTCTCCACCATCATCGCCGAGCGCCTGCCGGTCTCAGTTTTCTACGGATTAATCACTTCCGTGCTCGTCTACGGCGTCTGCGTGCCGCTCGGAGTCCTCAAAGCCGTGCGCCATCGCACGTGGTTCGATAACGCCAGCTCCGCCCTCGTCTTCATTGGTTACGCCATTCCCGGCTATGCCCTCGGCGCTCTGCTCGTCGTCTATTTTTCGGCCCGCCTCGGATGGTTTCCCATGGGTGGCTTTCAAGGCCGCGACTTCGAAGACCTGAGCACTTGGGGCCAATTCCTCGATCTCGCGCACCACGCGGTCCTGCCTCTGATCTGTTACACGATCGGGAGCTTCGCCTTCGTCACGTTGCTCATGAAGAATCACCTCATGGACAATCTGGCCGCCGATTTTGTCCGCACCGCCATGGCCAAGGGCGTATCCTTCCGCACCGCCGTTCTCAAACACGCGCTGCGCAACTCCCTCATCCCTATCGCGACCCACCTCGGCCAGCACCTCAGCGTGCTCGTCACCGGCTCATTCCTCATCGAGTTCATTTTCGATATCAACGGCATGGGCCTGCTCGGTTACACCTCGGTCGTCGACCGTGATTACCCCACCGTCATGGGCGTCCTGCTCGTATCGTCCTTTATTCTTCTGCTCGGTAACATCCTAGCCGATATCCTCGTCGCGCTCGTCGATCCGCGCGTGCGATTTAAGTAAGCCTCCGAACGCCTCTCGCCCATGCCGCGCTTACTTCCTCGTCTCTCCCTCGATCCGCTTACGCAGAAGAAACTGCGCCGCTTCCGCTCCATTCGCCGCGGCTACGTTTCCTTTCTCATCCTCACCGCCGCGATCCTGCTCTCCATCATCGCCGAGCTCCTCGTCAATAGCCGCGCTCTCGTCGTCAGCTACGAGGGCGAAATCTACTTCCCCACCTACGGCGCCATCCACACCGGCAAGGAGTTCGGTTTCGATTACGACTACGAGGTCAACTACCGCGCCCTCGCCGAGCGTATCGCCGCCGAACCTGATTCGGACAATTGGGTGATCATGCCCATCGTGCCCTACGATCCCCTCGAAAACTGCTACCCCGGCGAGCCCTTCAAACCGCGCGCTCCCACCACCACCGAAGGCCACTACCTCGGCACCGACCAGATCAACCGCGATATTCTCGCTCGTCTCGTTTACGGGTTTCGTAACGCCCTGATCTTCTCGAGCGCCTTCCTCGTTTTCACCTACCTCATCGGCATCACCATTGGCTGCCTCATGGGCTACTTCGGCGGCTGGTTCGACCTCGGGGTGCAACGTCTCATTGAGATCTGGTCCAACATCCCCTTCCTCTTTGTGGTCATCATCGTCGCCTCCGTCATTCCCGCCAGTATCGGTATGAATCTCGGCGTGCTGCTGTTCATCGTCGTCCTGTTCTCGTGGACGAGCATGACCTATTACATGCGCTCCGCCACCTATAAGGAGAAAGCCCGCGACTACGTGCACGCCGCTGAAGTCCTCGGCGCCAGCACCGCCCGCATCGTCTTCCGGCACATTCTGCCCAACGTCCTTTCGACCCTCGTCACCTTCATTCCTTTCACCATCGCGAGTTCAATCAGCGCCCTCACCGCGCTCGACTTCCTCGGCTTTGGTCTGCCCCCGCCCACCCCGAGTTGGGGTGAACTGCTGCGCCAAGGCACCTCTAATCTCCAAGCCCCTTGGATCGTCGCGTCCGCCTTCTCCGCCCTCGTCATCGTGCTCGTGCTCGTGACGTTCATCGGTGAAGCCATTCGCGAGGCCTTCGACCCCAAGAAGTTCACCATCTATCGCTGAACTCCCGTCCTCCCTTTTATGAATCAAGTTCGTCCGTCTTCGTTCCAGCTCCGCCGCGCCCTCCTGGCACTGCTCGTCCCCTTCCTCTTTACCGCCTGTGGTAAAAAAGAAGATACCGCCGCCAACGCCCCCAACATGGAGGCCGACCTCGCCGCGACCGTCGCCGCGCAAAGTGACTTCTACCTGCGCAAGGACATCGCCGAAGTCCCCTCCGACCTCACCTGGGAAGATGGCTCCAACCTGCCGGAATTTGCCGACCTCAACGCCAAAAAAGGCGGCACGTTCAACTACTACATCACCGATTTCCCCCGCACCCTGCGCACCATCGGCCCCGACGCCACCGGCAGTATTCGCGCCTATCTTCTCGACTACGTGGAGCCCGGCTTCCTCAACCCCCATCCCAATATTCCCGACGGGGTGTTTCCCGGGCTCGCTGACCGCTGGGCGGTCGATCACGCCCACCGCACGGTCTACTACCACATCGATCCCGCCGCCCGGTGGTCCGACGGCAAACCTCTCACTACGGCCGACATCGAATTCACTTTCTATTTCATGCGCAGCACTCATCTGCGGGCACCGTGGTATAACGACTTTTACACCAAGAGCTTCACCAACCTCGTCATTTATGACGACCTCACCTTCGCGCTCGTCCACCCCGAGGATAAACCCGACCTCGCCGCCCGCTTCGGCAACTTCGTTCCGTACCCCCGACACGCTTACCAAGACTTTGGGGCGGGCTGGATCGAACGCTTTCAATGGCGCATCACCCCCAAGCTCGGCCCCTACCAACTCTTCGAAAAGGACATCGACAAGGGCCGCAGTGTCACCCTCACCCGCGACAAAAACTGGTGGGCCAAGGACAAACGATTCTTCCGTGGTCGCTTCAATCCCGATCGCTACCGCCTCGACGTCATTCGCGACCCCGACAAGACCGCCGAATCTTTCGCCCGGGGCGATATCGACATGTTCGGTCTCAACACGCCGAAGTTCTGGTATGAGAACATCAACGACCAACACCCCGAAGTCGCCGCCGGCCGTATCCTGCGCTACAAATTCTATAACCAAATCCCCCGTCCTGACTGGGGACTCTGGATCAACACCGCCAAACCTCGCCTCAATGATCGGGAACTACGCATCGGCCTGCATCACGCCACCAACGTCGAACTCGTTTGCGCCCAATATTTCCGCGGCGATGCGCAAGTGATGAATACCCGCTCCGATGGCTACGGCTGGCAGACGCATCCGACCCTCACTCACCGCAAATTCGACCCCGAACTCGCTCGTCAGTATTTCGCCAAAGCCGGCTACACCCAACAAGGTCCCGACGGTGTCTTGATGAACGCCAAGGGTGAACGGCTTTCCTTCACCATCACCACGCCCTCCCAGACCCTGCGTGATGTGATGTCCATCCTCAAGCAGGAAGCCCTAAAAGCCGGACTGGAATACAATCTCGAAGCCCTCGACAGCACCACCGGCTTCAAAAAAATCCAGGAAAAAAATCACGAGCTCGGCCTCGTCGCCCTTTCCCGTTCGGTCGAACTCTACCCGCGCTACTGGGAAATGTTTCACGGCAGCAACGCTTACGAAGACGCCTACCTCAATGAGGCCGGACAGGTGGTGCAAACCTACGCCGAAGGGCAACCCAATCCCGACCCCCAGAAGCTGAAGGTCCAAACCAATAACATGACCTCCACGTTCGTGCCCGAACTCGACCGTCTCACCGAGGCCTACGACAAAGCCGAAACGTTGCCCGAAATCAAAATCCTCGCCGCCCAAATCGAACAACAAATCTACGACAGTGCCCCTTGGATCAACGGCTGGGCCACTCCCTTTTACCGGGGCGGCTACTGGCGCTACGTGCACTTCCCGCTGGACTTCAACGTCGCCTCCAGCCGCACCCAGGAGGAGTTCTTCCTTCACTGGATCGACACCGACGAACGCGACGAGGTCGAACGCGCCCGCCGCACCGGTGAAACCTACCCGGCCGATCTCCAAGTCTTCGATCAGTTCAAACGCGAGTGATCACCCCGCGCTCCAGTTCAACGCTTTCCCGTGCGACTCCGCTCCTCGCGAGTCTCGCCTTGGCGCTGATGCTGGGTGGCTGCGGCCGCTCCGATGATTCCGACGCCGCCTCCTCCGTCGATCCCGACGCCCCCCGGATGGAGGCCGATCTCGCGCGCACCCTCGCCGCACAACCCAACTTCTACCTCACCAAAGACATCGCCGATCTCCCGTCTGGCCTCGATTGGCAAGACGGCTCCGAACTCCCCGAATTCGCCCACCCCGACGCGATCAAGGGCGGCACGTTCTACGGCAGCATTACCGACTTTCCGCGCACCTTGCGCACCATGGGCCCCGATGCCACCGGCGGCATCCGCCCCTACCTGCTCGATTACGTCGAGCCCTACTTCGTCCACCCGCATCCCGACCTCGCCGGCTCGTATTATCCGGGGCTAGCCCAGCGCTGGGCGGTCGATCACGCCACCCGCACCGTCTACGTGCACCTCGACCCCGCCGCGCGCTGGTCTGATGGCCCCCCCGTCACCACCGCCGATGTGCAATTCTCGTTCTACCTCTTCCGCAGCCCGCACTTGCGCGCTCCGTGGTATAACGACTTTTTCACCACCAAATTCGAAAGCCTCACCCTCTACGACGACTTGACCTTCGCCGTCACCTTCCCCGAGGACAAACCCGACCTCGAAAAATACCTCGGCATCACTCCGTATCCGCGTCACGCCTACCAAGACTTCGGGTCCGACTGGATCGAGCGTTACCAGTGGCGCGTCACCCCCAAGCTCGGCCCCTACCAAGTCTACGAAAAAGACATCAAAAAAGGCCGCAGCATCACGCTCACCCGCGACAAAACTTGGTGGGGCCAAAATAAAAAATTCTTCCGCGGTCGCTTCAACCCCGATCACTACCAACTCGACGTCATCCGCGACCCCAACAAGACGGCCGAAGCTTTTGCCCGTGGCGATATCGACATGATGGAACTCGATTCGCCCAAGTTCTGGTATGAGACGCTCAACGAATCGCAGCCCGATATCGCCGCCGGTCGTATTCTCCGCTACAAATTTTACAACCGCATGCCGCGTGCCGAGTGGGGCTTGTGGGTCAACAGTCGCATGCTCGGCCTCGACCAGCGCGAACTCCGGGTCGGCCTCCACTACGCCACCAACATGGATCTGGTCTGCGCCCAATACTTCCGCGGCGACGCCGAGGTCATGCAAACGCGCTCCGACGGCTACCCGTGGCGCGTGCACCCCACCATCACCCATCGCTCGTTTGATCCCGTAAAAGCCCGCGCCCACTTCGCCGCCGCCGGTTACGATCAACCCGGCCCCGACGGGGTCCTCATGAATGCCGCGGGCGAACGCCTCGCCTTCACCGTGACCGGCTGGGGCGAAACCCGTCGCGACCTTCTCACCATCTTAAAGCAGGAGGCCCTCAAGGCCGGACTCGAATACCGTCTCGAGATTCTGGATAGCACCACCGCCTTCAAGAAGATGCAGGAAAAGAACCACGATCTCGCCCTGCTCGCGCTCGCCCCCGTTAACGAACTTTACCCGCGCTACTGGGAAACCTTCCACGGTTCCAACGCCTACGAAGACGCCTACCTCGACGCCGAGGGCAACCCCGTCACGTCTTACTTCGACGGCACCCCTAATCCCCACCCCGCCAAGGTTCGCGTCCAAAGTAACAACATGACGTCGACCTTCATCCCCGAGCTCGACCGCCTCATCGAACTCTACGACAAGGCCACCACCCTCGAGGAAATCAAGGTCCTCGCCGCGCAGATCGAAAAAATCATCCACGACGACGGCATGTGGGTCAACGGCTGGGCCACCTCCTTCTACCGCGGCGCTTTCTGGCGTTACGTCAAATGGCCCGCAGGCTTCAACGGCGCCGCCACCGGTCGCCCCGCAGAACTCTTTCTTTTCTGGATCGATTCCGATGAACGCGCCGAAGTCGAGCGCGCTCGCCGCACCGATAAAACCTATCCCTCCGATCTCCTCGTCTACGATCAATTCAAGGACCAATGAGCGACTCACCATCTCCTTCTTCCGTTCCCGTTCTCGAGGTCGATAAACTCGTCACGACCTTCGACACCGATGAGGGCACCCTCACCGCCGTCGACGGCGTGAGCTTCTCCGTCTCCGCCGGCCGCACCCTCGGCATCGTCGGGGAATCCGGCTGCGGCAAAAGCGTCACCGCCCTTTCCATCATGCGCCTCCTGCCCCAACCCATGGGCCGGATCGCCAGCGGCCAGATTCGGCTCGAGGGCCGGGACTTAGTCACGCTGCCCATCGAAGAGATGCACAAGATCCGCGGCGGCCGTATCGGCATGATTTTCCAAGAGCCGATGACTGCCCTCAATCCGGTGCACACCATCGGTCGCCAGCTTAGCGAGGTCTTCCTGCTCCACATCACCAAGGACGTCAAAGAGGCTTGGGCCAAAGGGATCGTTATGCTCGAGAAGGTCGGCATCCCCGCCCCGGTCGAGCGCATGCACGAGTATCCTCACCAACTTTCCGGCGGCATGCGCCAACGCGTCGTCATTGCCATGGCCCTCGCGTGCGAACCTGCCGTCGTCATCGCCGATGAGCCCACCACCGCCTTGGACGTCACCATCCAAGCGCAGATTCTCGAGCTCATGCAGCAGCTCCAACGCGACCTCGGTCTCGCCATCGTGCTCATCACCCATGACCTCGGCGTCGTCGCCGAAACCTGTGATGACGTCGTTGTAATGTATGCCGGCCGCGTCGCCGAAACCGGTCCCGTCGAACAGATTTTCAATCACCCGTCGCACCCTTACACTCGCGGCCTGCTCGAATCCATTCCTCGTCTCACCACTCCGCGCAAAGCCGAGCTCCCCGTCATCAAAGGTATGGTCCCCAGTCTCGCCGATCTTCCCGTCGGTTGCCGCTTCCAAAACCGCTGCCCTTATCGTACCGATAAATGCGCCGAGATGCCAGCCCTCGAACAAGTTGCCGACGACCACGCCTGCGCCTGCCACCACTGGCGCGAACTGCCGGCCATCAACGTCTCCTAACCATGGATACTCCTGCCTCTTCCCCCGTGCCCCCCGGTAAACCGATCCTTGAGCTTCGCGACCTTTGCATGCACTTCCCCGTGCACGAAGGGGTCTTCAACCGCACCGCCAAATACTGCAAAGCAGTCGACGGCGTCACCCTCACGCTCAACGCCGGCGAAACCCTCGGCCTCGTCGGTGAATCCGGCTGCGGCAAATCCACCCTCGGCAAGTGTATCGTCCGTCTCAACCAACCCACATCGGGCGAGATCATCTTCGAAGGCACCGACCTCGCCCCCCTCAAGCGCAAGCAACTCAAACCGCTTCGTCGCCATCTCCAGATGGTCTTCCAAGATCCCGTCGAGTCGCTCAACGCTCGCCACACCATCGGCGAAACCCTCACTGAACCTTTCATCATTCACGGCATCGGTGACACCGAATCCCGTCGCGCCTCCGTCGCCGCCTTGCTCGACCGCGTCGGCCTCCCCGCCAATGCCGCCGATCGCTACCCGTTTGAATTCTCCGGCGGCCAACGCCAACGCATCGGCCTCGCCCGCGCTATCGCACTCAATCCCCGGGTCCTCATTTGTGACGAACCGGTCTCCGCCCTCGACGTCTCGATCCAAAGTCAGGTGCTCAATCTTTTCCTCGAGCTCCAACGCGAGATGGGCCTCAGCTACCTTTTCATCGCGCACAATCTGGCGGTGGTGAAACACGTCTCCGATCGTATCGCGATTATGTATCTCGGTCGCGTCGTGGAGCTCGCTCCCGCCGACGAGATCTACCGGACCCCACGCCACCCCTATACCCGCGCGCTCATCTCCGCGATTCCGCAACCCAAGCCGGGTCGCAAATCCCAGCGCATCATCATGGAGGGCGACGTGCCGTCCCCGATTGATCCCCCGTCCGGTTGCCCCTTTCATCCGCGCTGCCCCCACGCCACCGATAAGTGCCGCACCGAAGTCCCTGCTCTCCGCAAAGCACCCCATGCCGTCACCGGCCACACCGTCTCCTGCCACTACGACCTGTAGGAGTTGCCACCCGGGGCGGCCTCCAAGCATCCCCCCGCCCGTAGCCGCGCTTGAGGCAACTCCCGAAAGGGTAGACCCGTTGCCCCCCCCCGCTCTCGCCTGCCCGACCGTGCAACAAGGGGCGTTACTCGACGATGCCCGCAGCAAAGCTTCACCCCAAGCTTGCTGATCACCCATATAACCATATTGCTGGACAGTATGAAAACCACGCTCGACCTTCCCGAGGAGTTGTTGATCGAGGCCAAGACTACCGCCGCTCGCCGTCGCACCACGCTCAAGGCTATCGTGGAAAAGGCATTACGCCGGGAACTCCGACCCTCGCCCGAAGCAGAAAACCCCGACCCGCAACGATTCGAGGTCAATGAACTGGGGTTCCTCGTCATCAAGCCCCGTCCTGGCACGCCCCTCGTCACGTCCGAGTCCATCCGTTCGATCCAAGATGAAATCGACGCGGACGATGCGCAGCGCGCCCTCTCATCCCACTCTCCATGATCGCTCTTTTGGACGTCAACGTGCTCATCGCACTAGTGGATAGTGCACACATCCATCATCACGCGGCCAAGCGGTTCTTCAAGTCCACCCAAGCCACCGGTTGGGCAACCTGCCCGCTCACTGAAAACGGGTTCTTACGTATCCTTGGCCGTCCGGGAACAGATCACGGCCCGGATTCCCCGAACACCGCGCGCATCCTGCTGCGCAGCCTCCTCGGAACCCCCGGACATGACTTCTGGTCCGATGACCTGTCCCTCGCCGATTCCACCGTATTTCCGTCCCTCCCAAAAGCCCGGGACCTAACCGACCTCTATCTACTCGGCCTTGCCGTCAAGCACGGCGGCCGCCTCGCCACCTTCGACCGCCACCTCGACCCCACCTTAGTCAAAGACGGAGCTGTGGCCTATTTCGTCATCCCAGTATCCTAATATCCAAGGTCGGCCTCCCGGCTCCCACTCGCGCCGCATCCTCGCCAACTTAAAGTGAACAAATTTTTCGACTTCATTCGGCTCATCGTAGCTTTTCCCCGCGGCCACCGGATATTTCTCCGCCCCGAATATGATAGGCTCTTCGGAAAATTCCGACACCTTGCCCGATTTTACCGGCGGACCGCCCTGCAACGCACGCGTCTGATTACCGTCATCGGCTCTTTGGGTAAGTCCTCTACCCATCGCGCCATCATGGCGGCACTAAACTGCCCGGAACGGAACTTCTCTTTCAGTAACTACGGGATGAGTCTCGCCGAAAATTTGCTAAAGGTCAGACCGTGGGACCGCTTCGCGGCGCTGGAAGTAGGGATAAGCGGCCCGAGCGGCATGGCGTCTTACGCCCACATGATTAAACCCGATGTGGTGGTGGTCACATCCATTTCCAGCGAACACTTCTGGTTGCTTCCGACCCTCGAAGACACGCGCGCAGAAAAAGTTAAAATGGTTTCCAGTCTTTCCCCTGCCGGGATTGCCATCCTTAACGGCGACGATCTCCACGTGCGGTGGATGGCCTCCCAAACCAAAGCGCGAATCGTGACCTATGGCTTCGGTCCCGCCAATGAGGTGCGAGCCACCGAAGTCTCCCACGACCAGTCTTCGACTTCCTTCAATTTGCACCTCAACGGCTCGGTCTATCCGGTCAAGAGCTGCTTACTCGGACACCATATGGTCTACCCGGTGCTCGCCGCAGTCGCTGTCGCTCACGTCGAAAGAGGGGATATCGCCGCGGCGATCAACCGCCTCGCCGCCCTCACTCCCGTGCCTATGCGGATGGAAAGAATCTCCCTCCCGTCGGGAGTCGATATTCTCGACGATAGTTTCAAAAGCGGCATTGAAACCGTAAAATCCGCCTTCGCGACCATGGCCCAACAATCTGCCGGTCGCAAAATTGTGGTGCTGGGCGACACCGGCAGCCCGGACGGGAACGATCGGGATATTTACCGTGAACTCGGCGCGGATTTGGCAAAATTCGCCGACCTCGTGATCTGCATCGGAAGTAATAGAATGCAGAGCGTGCGTTCCAGTGGAGTTAACGCCGGAATGACGCGCGCCCAATTCGTATTGGCTGGATCGCGGATTAGCCCGGCCAGACAGTTTTTGCAGGAACATCTCCGACCGGGGGATCTGGTGCTCTTCAAGGGATCCGGCCGCCAGAGGTTTCAGCGCCTCGTGCTGGAATTGCAGGGGCATCCGGTCTCCTGCGGCATAAAATTCTGCGGCGTCAAAGTTGATAGCTGGAGCCTGTCCCACGGACCCAAATGGCTTGTTAGTAAATATTTAAGTGGATCTCAAGGAGGCTAAAAACGGCCATTTTGGCCAAATTTAGGCAAATTGGCTCACTATAATTTCACTCGGCAGATGCCC
>Ga0335398_10001170_pt1 | contig 46046 bp, 47 predicted proteins | sample BON03_FD_205742 | JGI IMG/M metagenome (GOLD analysis project Ga0335398, IMG submission 205742) | Freshwater microbial communities from Lake Bonney liftoff mats and glacier meltwater in Antarctica - BON-03 (spades assembly) (version 2) | ecosystem: Environmental > Aquatic > Freshwater > Ice >... | reverse complement strand
ATACCCTCCTCAAAAAGTCGGATATCCACTAACAAAGAAAAAGCGACTATATTTCTTTCTTCACACAAATATTAGAAATTAGAAAAAAGCCGCCACGGCACTTATAATGGCCTCTAACGTAGGGCTAAACGTACTAGTACGCATATATCTTCTTTGTTATTACCTACTAATCTAAGGGATTTTTTATTGTTTTAAAAGTATTTGTAGCTACGTGGGTATAAATCTCAGTTGTTTTACTAGAGCTATGCCCTAATAATACTTGTATTTGTCTTAAATCTACTCCTGATTCTAATAGATGAGTGGCAAAGCAGTGGCGCAGTACATGGGGTGTAATAGTTTTTCTTATTCCTGCTTTGGTAGCTGCTTCTTTTACTATTTTCAAAATACTTTCACCGCTGTATTTCCCTCCATACTGTCCCTGGAAAAGATATTCTTGGGGTTTGTACTTTTTATAGTAAATGCGAAGCTCTTTTAACACAGTCTTTGAAAGAAGGGTGTATCTGTCTTTACTTCCTTTGGCTTGTTTTACACTTACCAGCATTCTCTTACTATCAATATCTTCTATTTTTAAGTTAAGGAGTTCACTCCTCCTTAAACCTGCGCTATAGAGAAGCTGTATCATGCACTTATGCTTATTATTCTTGGTTACCTCAATGATGGAAAGAACTTCCTGCTTAGAAATAATAGTAGGGAGCTTATGATCTTTTCTTGGCCGTTCTATATTATAAAAACGATTAGGCATTCCTAATACTACCTCATAATAAAATTTAATGGCATTGATAGCTTGGTTTAGATAGGAGTTAGACACGCTTTTGTGAATTAATGTTTGTAGAAAATCTCTAATGTCATTTTCATTTATTGATTTTAATTCTTTCTCTTTATGATGGTTCATAAACATTTCAAAAAAGTATACATAGGTGCGCACTGTATTAATAGCATACTTTTTTAATTCTAACTTTAATAAATATGCTTCTGGGCAAAGTCTATGTCCAGCAATATGTTTTCTCTTCCTAAACCAAGACACATCAACAGATTCGTTATTTATATGTATAGGTTTGTTGCTTAAAAACAGATTATAATTTAGCCACACAATACCCTTAAAAGTGTTGTTTATAATTCCTAGGTTGTCTTTAGTGTTAGTCATATAAACCATATTGTACTGCTTACTCCATCTAGGATTTGGCAAGCCTTTAATCAATCCTTGAATTAGCTTATCTGGATAGAATTTAAGGCCTATCATCTTCTGATTTTTAATCATCAAATGGTATAATGTTATGGTTTTAATTGGATTCATAACCTAAGTTTACTATTATATTGAGCATTAAATAGTATATTAAGCGTATAAAATACGTTTGTAAATGGATAAAGAAAAGTCATGTCCTATATGCGAGGCTATCATTGTTGGAAGGTCAGATAAGAAATTCTGCTCTATGAAATGCAAGTCTATTGATCAATATGAAAAACGTCAAAAAAACGAAGGCTTTTTTTTAAAAGTAGAAAAGCAATTAAGAATAAACAGAAAACTATTAAAAAGATTCAATAGGTCTGGTTTTGCTACTATTAGAAAGTCTGAATTAATTTCTGCAGGCTTTAATCCTAAATTTTTTACACACTACTGGAAGAATGCTAAAGGGGAAGTGTATCTATTTGTTTACGAATATGGTTTTTTAAGCAAAACAACCCATGGTAAAGAAAAATATATTTTGGTTACTTGGCAAGAATATATGAACTGAATTAGAGCTTACTTTTATTCTTTTTATGAATTCCTATAGCTGCAAAAGCTACCATAGATACAAGTCCTGCAATACTTAACTTCTTTTGAATTTTTAAAGATTTTAAAAGGGCCATATTGTCCTCTTTAGTGCTGTCGTTTTCTAATGCTGTTTCTAGGAGTTCATTTTGCGTAAGTAGGTCGTTATATGCCTCGTTTAAGGTACTATTCTCAGCCTTAGTTTCTTTTATCTCATACCTGTACTCATCAACTTTATTTTGATATTTCACTACCTGCTGCTCTTGAAGGGTTACTTTGTAGTCTGCATTTTCTAAATCTGCAGTAAGCCTATTAACCTTTCTTTTCTGCGCTGCTAATTCTTTTTCAAGTTTTTCTTCCTTTGGGGTTATACCACCCAGGTATTTATAATGATATTTATTGCACTCAATTAAATTAAACATTAATTCAGATGTACTCACTTTATACTTCTCTGCTAATTTTCCTAATTCAATTTTTTGCAGTGCAGTGACCTTTGTACTGATTGTCATGTTGCGGTGGGTATTGGCAATGTTTTCCATAATATAGGGGTTTTTATAAGTTTGTTTACCTCATGTTTACCTTGGGTTTACCTTGGGTTTACAAGAGGTAGACCGTAATGTCTTTATTTTAATGCCTCTTTTGGGCGTGTTTTCTAATACAAATATAAGAATAAAATAATCAAATCGTCTTTATTGGTAATCTTTTGATTAAAAAATGTATATTTGGTGTAAATTATTGATTATGGAAGATAGAATTGTAATAGTTAATGAAATACTCTCGCAGCGTTACATTTCAAACAAAGATTTAAAGATTACCTCTAGGCAAGTTAGCTATTGGAAGGACAGAAACATTTTGCCTTTTTTTGAAAAAAACTCGCATAGCAAAATGAACATCCCTATGGCCACTTGGATGCATATGGTTAGAGTGCTTTCAGATTTAGGGATTAGCAGTTCTAATTTAACTGATTTAGCAAAACAGGTTTGGCAAACACCAAGAGATAATGATTATCTAAAAGATAAAATAGATGCACTTTTAAATTCTCATGGTGCTAATAAATTAGAGGCTCAAACAAAAGAGAGGCTCTTATATATCAGAGGTGATTCTCGTTTAATGGATACGCTAGGCCAAGAGTTAAATCCTTTTACGGATTGCTTAGTAGATAGTATTTTGATAGAGAGAAACTTTGCTAATTTTTATTACTTCCCTAAAAGTGGTGACTTCTATTTAAATGTTGGACATGCCAAGGCTACAATAGACTTATTAAGCTTAATGGATGTAGAGCCATTTATCTGTATTCCTCTTATGCCATTTATAGAGACTATTGTCTCTATTGAATTTGGTTTGTTAACAAAGGACTTAAAGTATTTATCTGAGGTAGAGAATCAGATTAGAGATATTGTGATTTATAAAGCGCCTAAAAACATTCTAATTGTTTTAAATGATAAGGAAATAGAGCTTTTAGTTATCAGGGAAGAGCATAAAAAGGCAGAGCAATTAGCTGCTTTCTTTATGAACAACAAACTTCCTAAAAATGCTAAACTATTAATTGAGCCACGCGCTCAAGGCAATTACAAAATAACAATAATAACAAAGTAAAATGAACGTATTATCACAGCAGTTCCTGCATAGTCAGCCTGGTTTAATATTCCATAGAGAAAGCAAAGTCTTCTCTCTTTGGTTCCAGCTAAACTATGGACTTAGAGAAAGTAAAAGTCATATTAAATAAAAACCTAGAGGTGCCTCTTACAGATAAAGAGGTAAAGGAATCCTTGGAGTTTCTTACAAGATATTCGCAGTTAGTAATGAGTAATCTATTAAACCTAAAAAAATGAAAAATGTAATTCTCTACATCCGCGTATCAACAGATGAACAAGCAGACAGGGGCTTTTCCCTTAGAGACCAAGAAGATAAACTTAGGTCTTACTGTAAAGACAATGACAGGGAAGTACTCCTTGTTTTTAAAGAGGACTATTCTGCAAAAACTTTTAATAGGCCAGAGTTTAAAAAACTATTAGAGTTTTCAAAAAAGAATTACAAGAATATAGATGAATTACTCATTGTTAAATGGGATAGGTTTTCTAGAAATACCTCTGAGTCCTATCAGATGATAGACCGCTTTAACCTACTTGGAATTAGAACAAATGCCATTACTCAGCCCTTAGATATGTCTATCCCCGAACAGGGCCTTATGATGGCCGTATATTTGTCTATGCCAGAGGTGGAGAATCACAGGCGTTCTCAAAATGTAACTGCAGGAATGCGTAGGGCTTTAAAAGAAGGGCGTTATGTGAGTGCGCCACCAAAAGGATATGACATGGGCAGAGATGTCTCTAAAAAGCCTATTTTAACCCCAAACTCAGATGCTATTCTCATACAGGAAGCCTTTGAAATGTTCAGTGAAGGAATTTATAACCAAAGAGAAATTATAAAAAAATTATATGCAAAGGGATTAAAAATAAACAAGTCCGTTTTTGCAAAAATTTTAAGGAATCCTATTTACTATGGCTATGTGTATGTAAAAGCATATAGGGAGGAGACAGAGCAAATGATAGAGGGAATACATGAACCACTAATTAGCAAAGCATTGTTTGACAAAGTGCAAGGAATACTTAACAAAGGAAAGGGCGCTAAAAACATTAATTACAAAAGACTCAACCCCAACTTTCCTCTCAGAGGATTTATAAACTGCCCTAAATGTAACAAAACACTTACGGCAAGCACTTCTAGGAGTAGAAAAAATTACTACTCCTACTACCACTGTATTAGCCCCTGCGATACCAGAATTACTGCGGAAGATGCACACGCTTGGTTTAATAGCTTTTTAAAAAGCCTCTCTTTAAATGACAACAGCCTTAAACTGCTAATAGAAATCATTATAGAAGCCTTTGATAAAATTGACAAAACAACTGCTGTAGGACCAAAGCATTATCAAAAACTAAAAAGCTTACAAGAAAAACTCACCCGTATTCAAGACTTGTACATAGACCAAGAGCTCAGTAAAGAGGACTACCAAGAAGCCAAGCAAAGATGCCAAACACTCATAGATGAATTAGAGGAAAAGCAGGCCAGCCAACTTAAGAAAAAGGAAGTTTTTGAAATTTTTAAAAAAGGTCTCATAAAAATTCAAACCATTGAAAAACAATACAATGAAGGGTCTTTAGATGGAAAAAGAAAGTTAGTGGGTTCGATATTCCCTCAAAAATTCGTTTTTGAAAATGAAAAGATTCGAACCACAGATTTAAACCCTGTACTTCTTAAAATAACTAGTGTTAATAGGTGTTTACAGAGGGGCAAAAAAAAGAGACAAACCAAAAATCATGATTTGTCTCTTAAAGTGGAGAATAGCGGATTCGAACCGCTGACCTCTTGCCTGCCAGGCAAGCGCTCTAGCCAACTGAGCTAATCCCCCTAAAGCGCAGCAAAGAAACTACTTTTTTTTATAATGGCAAATGAAAAAGTAACCCGCAAGCCACTAATCTTTTTTAACACTTAAAACCAGAACAGGAATTGAGACGTGAAACTCAGACTTAAGAATGGTGCTTTTTTCTAATAATGTCATAAAAAAGCCTCTTTTTCTTCTAAAAACACATAAAAGATCTGGTTTTTGAGCTCTAAAATGTTCTAAAACGCCTAAATATGTAGTGGCGTTGTCTGTCATATTTACCTGACTACTAATGTCCATTAGGGCCGTATTAATTTTTAAATCTGCGTCTGTATAACCCGGTGTTTTTACTAAAAGGAGTGAGATCTTAGCTTTGTATTTATTTTGAATTTCAATAAGCGGGTTTAAAATACGGTTGCGCTTAAGCATTCCAGACTTAAAAGCAGTTAAAATATTTTTTAGAGGAGCATAGGCTGTATTCCTAGGAACAATTAAGGTAGGAATATTGGTGCGTTTAATAATACTTCCAGAAGTAGGGCCTAAATAATACATGTCTTGAATGTCATTGGTCCTAGGTGCCATAATAATTAAATCTATGCCTAATTCCTTGTCAATAGCTTTTACCCCCTCTTCTACCTTACCGTTGTAAGTAGCTATTTTAATAGAAATTCCTTTAGAGTCTACCTTTCCTATCACCTCTTGTAAATGAGCTTTGCTCTGTGCGGCTACTTTCTCAGACAAATTAGCTAAAGACCCTCTAGCAGACGGTGCATTAAAAACCTCCATCACAAAAATTTGAGACTGAAAATCTAACGCAAAATCTACCGCATATTGGAGGGTTTCATGAATATCTGGACTAGTGCCAATGGGAACAAGGATGTGCTTCATAATCTATTTATATAGGTGTTTTCTTAGATTTGTAATTATACTATGAATATACTATAAATTTGTCATTTATTAGCACACATATGATTAGACCTGCCAAGCAAAAAGACCTCTCATCTATCTTAGACATTACAAAAGCATGTACTGTAGATATGATTTCTAAAGAAATTTATCAGTGGAATGAACACTACCCCAATAAAACGGTTTTTCAAAAAGACCTCAACAGAAAGGAACTCTATGTTTTGGAAGTTGGAGAGAAGCTTAAAGGGTCCATTGTAATAAGTGATTTTATGGATGCCGTATACGAACCCATTAAATGGATAGCGCCCACTAATAAAAATATTTATATTCATAGACTTTGTGTGCATCCAAGAGAACAAGGGAAGGGCTATGCACAAGAACTCATGAATTTTGCAGAGCAAAAAGCTAAAGCAGAAGGCTTTAATTCTGTGCGCTTAGATACCTTTAGCCTAAATAAAAGAAACCTTGTTTTTTATATAAAAAGAGGGTATAACCAATTGGCAGACATCTATTTCCCCATGAAGAGCAGCGCTCCATTCCATTGTTTTGAACTCCCTACCAAGCCTTTCTAAATGACCCTGCCAGAAAATCCATTAAAACGTCTTCACAAACTAGCTATTCCCGCCACCATAGCAGGTGTGGCAGAGCCTTTCTTGTCATTGACAGACACCGCTATTGTGGGGAATATTCCAATAGAAGGTGCCCAAGCTTTAGCGGCCGCAGGGATTGTAGGCTCCTTTTTGTCTATGTTGGTTTGGGTTTTGGGCCAAACACAGAGTGCTATTTCTGCCTTGGTATCTCAATATTTAGGAAAAGGAAAGTTAGAGGAGATCAAGGCACTTCCCATACAAGCCATGTATGTAAATGTCACTATTAGTATAGTAGTTCTTATCATTAGCCTGCTTTTTAAAACAGAAATCTTCAGCCTAATGAATGCCTCGGGAGGCTTATTAAGAATGTGTGAAGCGTATTTTAGCATTAGAATATGGGGGTTCCCACTTACTCTTTTTACATTTGGAGTATTTGGCGTTTTCAAAGGCTTGCAAAACACGCTTTGGCCAATGGCTGTAGCGCTAACAGGAGCCTTTTTAAATTTAGGGCTGGACCTCGTTTTTGTTTATGGAATAGAGGGATACTTAGCGCCCATGGGTTTAGAAGGAGCCGCTTGGGCCAGTCTTATTTCTCAGGCAGTGATGGCTGTGATGGCCTTAGTTTTACTTTTTTTAAAGACAGATTTTCCCCTATTAGTAACAGGACCTGTTCATCCAGAATTAAAGAATATTATAGGAATGAGTCTCAACTTATTTGTGCGTTCTCTGGCCTTGAATACCGCCCTTATTTTATCTGTGAGAGAGGCAACCTCTATGGGAACAATATATATTGGAGCCCATACCGTACTTTTAAACCTCTGGTTGTTTTCTGCCTTTTTTATTGAGGGTTACGGCACTGCAGGCAATAGTTTAGGAGGAAAGCTTCTGGGTGCAAAAGCCTATGAAGACCTTTGGGAGTTGGCAAAAAAAGTAGCTAGCTTTGGCTTTATAATGGGATGTATTCTCACCCTATTTGGAAGCTTATTTTATTCAAAAATTGGAGGCTTATTTTCAGAAAATCCAGCTACATTAGAAGCCTTTGGGCAGGTGTTTTTTATACTACTCATCTGTTTACCAACCAACGGTGTAGCCTTTGTTCTAGACGGAATGTTTAAAGGTTTAGGGGAGATGAAGTTTCTTAGAAATGTATTGTTGTTCACATCCTTTGGTGTTTTTGTGCCACTGGTGTTCCTCAGTAAATACCTGGGGATGGGGCTTAGCGGAATTTGGATTACTTTTGGTGTCTGGATGTTGGCTAGAGGAATAGCCCTCATTGTAAAATTTAGAAGAAAATTTTTGCCGCTTAGGCAAAACACCTACATTTAAAAAAACATTTCATGCAGCCCACCGTTCACACTCAGATAGAAAATAGTATAGCAAAGATTCAGTTTTACAACCCTGCCAGCAATGCCTGTGACCCAAGTATGCTGGCGCAAATGGTACAGGCTTTTAACACTCTAAGCGCAAACTCCCAAGTAAAGGTTATTTTGTTGTCCTCAAAAGGGAATAAAGCCTTTTGTGCTGGCGCTTCTATAAAACATTTATCTGAATTAAAAGACATAAAAGCCGCAACAGATTTTTTTAGTGGTTTTGGACGTCTTATTTTGTCTATGAAAAACTGCAATAAAATAATAGTCACCTCCGTACAAGGAAAAGCAGTAGGTGGGGGTGTTGGAATTATTGCAGCCAGTGACTATGTAATAGCTACAGAAAGTAGTGGGCTCAGGTTGTCTGAACTCATGATAGGTATTGGGCCCTTAGTCATTGCACCAGCTGTGATTAGAAAAGTTGGAGTAGCGCATTTTAGCCAGCTAAGTTTAAAACCAAGCACATGGAAAGACGCTAAATGGGGCGCGGCGCACGGCTTATTTAACGAACTAGTAACTGTTGGGGGCTCTTTAGAAAATGTCACAATAGACTACTGTAACTCTTTAGCGTCTTACTCAGCAGAGGCTCTTTCAGCTTCGAAAAGCGTGCTTTGGCAGGGCACTGAACATTGGGAAGAGTTGTTATATGAAAATGCAGCTAAAACCGCAACTCTCTCTTTAAGTGAGGGGGCACAAGAATCTTTTAAACAATTTAATTCCTAAGCCATGTTTAATCAAAATTTCCTATTTGCCCTTCTTGCCCTTGTAGTGGGCGTTATTTATTTCTTTAATAAGTTTAGAAACAATAAAAAATTTAAGAAAAAATAGCTAGTTGGTTTTAAGCCAGCCCGTAATACTCAATCTATTTCTCTGTGCTAAAAGCACTTCATGAGGTATTTTTTGGCTCTCAAAAATAACCATTCTTCCTGCCTCTGGAAGTATAGTAATAACTTCTTCTAACCCATTTTTTTTATTTATATACATAGCCAAGGCTCCGCCGTCTGATGCTTTCCAATCTGATTCATTTAGATAAAAGGCAATAGAGAGTTTTCTCTTATCGTCATTTTGAAAAGTATCTAAATGTCTCTTATATCCCGTCCCAGGCGGATACAAAGCGTAGTGAAATTCATGATGAAGAATACCTAAAAAACAGGTTCTATTAAGGTACTTTATAAACTGATATATCTGTCTAAAGAAGACTAATTCAATCTGAGTCTGAATGCGCTCGTCTATCCATAAAATATAATCTCCTCTAATTCCTGCAGCCACCAACTGATTAGTTTTATTTCCTATACCCGCCTTTTTAAAACGATCTTCTTCAAAATGGTTTAATAACGAATCTCTGAGGAGTGTGACTGTTTGTGTGTCAAAGAAGTGATCAATTACGCTGTAATCTTTACGCATGAGGTCTGCTATGATAGACTCATATAAAGGGTGGGGCTCAAAGTCTAATTGGCTGTATATTTCAGACACAAATAATAGTTAAGATGGGGATAAATGTAATTCAATTATACATTGGTTTTCCAAAAAGAATACCTTTACAGCAAGATTGAAACGTATGAGCAAAATTAGAATTACAAAACTCTTTAGCTTTGAAACCGGCCATGCCTTATTTGGTTATGACGGTAAATGTAGAAATGTACACGGCCACAGCTATAAATTGTCTGTTACCGTCATTGGAAAACCCATTAAAGAAGCTGGAGCAGTAAAACTGGGAATGGTGATAGATTTTAGTGATCTCAAAAAAATAGTTAAGGAAGAAGTGGTAGATGTCTTTGACCATGCTACTGTCTTTAATAAAAACACCCCACATATAGAACTTGCAAAAGAGCTCATGGACAGAGGGCACTGTGTTATTTTGGCAGACTACCAGCCTACCAGTGAAAATATGGTCATAGATTTTGCCGCTAAAATAAAAGTGCGTTTACCAGAAAATATAAACCTTTTCTCCTTGCGTCTTCAAGAAACAGAAAGCTCTTTTGCGGAGTGGTTTGCAGAGGATAACTAAAGCTTTGTTATCTTTAACCTCCATGACACAAGAAATTAAAATCCCAAAAGGCAAAAAAATATACTTTGCCAGTGACAATCATTTAGGTGCCCCTACCCAAGCAGAAAGCCGCCCAAGAGAGCGTCAATTTGTTGCTTGGCTAGAAGAGATTAGAAAAGACGCTGCCGCCATTTTTTTATTAGGAGATCTATTTGATTTTTGGTTTGAATACAAAAAAGTGGTCCCAAAAGGTTTTACCAGAACTTTAGGAAAACTGGCAGAAATAGTAGACTCTGGCATTCCTATCTACTATTTTGTAGGCAATCACGACCTTTGGATGCACGGATATTTTCAAGAAGAACTAGGCATTCCTGTACTACACAAGCCTACCGAATTTAATATAGGAGGCAAAAGCTTTTTAGTAGGACATGGAGACGGTTTGGGCCCAGGTGATACAGGCTATAAAAGAATGAAAAAAATCTTTACAAATGGAGTATCTAAATGGTTTTTCAGGTGGTTACATCCAGATTTAGGAGTTGCATTGGCACAGTATTTTTCTGTTAAAAACAAACTTATTTCTGGAGATGATGATGTGGTGTTTTTAGGAGAAGACCAGGAATGGTTGGTTCAGTATGCCAAACGAAAATTAGAAACGCAGCACTTTAATTTTTTTGTGTTTGGTCACAGACATTTACCTTTAGACATCACATTAAAAAATGGCTCTAAATATCTAAATACAGGAGATTGGATTGGGTATAATAGCTATGGTGTTTTTGATGGGCAAAGCCTAAGTCTTCACTATTTTAAGCCCCAAGAGGTTTAATATCTAGCAGCTGTAATTGCAATGTAGTTTTTCCCTGCCAAATATTCTCAGAAAGGTTAAACACTATATCTACTAGGGTATGATTTCTCAGCAAAGATTGTTTGTCTGCTAACTTAAAGGCTATAAACGGAATTTTTTCTTCTCCATTTTGGCTCATAGCTCCTTTTAGGTGTGTTTTATCTTTTCCTACAGGGGCCGCGTAACCGCTGTCAAAGACCCCACAAGCTTTAAATATAGGTGCTGGATTGTCTGGCCCAAAGGGTGCCATCTGTTTTAAAATCCTCATGAATTTAGGGGTCATTTGCGAGAGAGTAACCACTGCGTCTACTAAAATTTCTGGAGTCTTAAGTGAGGGGTCTAAAGTTTTAGAAACATGAGCCTCAAAAGCTTTTTTAAAAGCAGGGTATTGGCTATTTTTAAGGGTAAGACCCGCTGCGTACATATGCCCGCCAAACTGCAAAAGGTGCTCGCTACAGGCCTCAATGGCGTTATACACATCATAGCCTTTTATAGACCTGGCAGAACCCGCCATGACATCGCCACTTTGGGTGAAAACCAAAGTAGGCCTATAATGCGTTTCTATAAGCCTAGAAGCTACAATACCAATAACGCCTTTGTGCCAATTGGGATGGTAAACCACAGTAGTGGCGTTTGTAGTTTCGTGCTCGCTGGCAATTTGCAGTAAGGCGGTCTCCGTAATTATGCTGTCTAATTCCCTCCTGTCTACATTGTTTTGTTCTATGGCAGCAGCCATAGCCCTAGCTTGTTCTATGTCTTTAGTTTGAAGTAAAGCCACTGCGTGAGCGCCGTGTACCATTCTCCCTGCCGCATTAATTCTTGGGGCAATGGTAAAATTTAAATCAGTAAGGGTGAGGGTACCTCTGTTTAGCTGCTCTATAAAAGCCATAAAGCCTGGCCTTGGTTGTTTGTTTATCTGTTGCATTCCCAAAAAAGCTAAGGTTCTGTTTTCTCCTGTGAGCGGAACAATATCTGCTCCAATGGCTGTGGCTACTAGGTCTAAATATGGAAATACTGCCTCTGGAGCCTCTTTAAAGGCAATTCCTAGGGCTTGAATGAGCTTAAAACCTATTCCACAGCCACACAGTTCCTTGTAGGGATAAGAGCAGTCTTCTCTTTTGGGGTCTAAAACTGCAATAGCGTCAGGTAGAATAATTCCTGGTCTGTGGTGGTCGCAGATAATAAAATCCACTCCTTTTTCTTTTGCATAAGCTACTTTATCTACTGCCTTTACACCGCAGTCTAGTGCAATAATAAGTCCTATTTCATTGGCTACTGCAAAGTCTATGCCTTGGTAAGAAACTCCGTAGCCCTCTGCGTACCTGTCCGGAATGTAAGTGGCTACTTTATGGTAGTATTGCTGCAGATAATCTGCAACTAAGGCTACTGCCGTAGTTCCGTCTACATCGTAATCGCCATAAACTAAAATAGGTTCTTCCCGCTCCATCGCTAAAATAATTCTAGCCACTGCCAGCTCCATATCTTTCATGAGATAGGGGTTATGAAGCTGAGAAAATTCAGGTCTAAAAAAACTTTTAGCCTCCTGAAAGTTATGCACCCCTCTTTGTATGAGTAATGACACCAGTACCCCTTCTATTCCTAGATCTGTTGCTAAAGTGTTTATTTGTTCACTTGTGGGTTGGGGCTTTTGAATCCAATTCATCTAGGAATCCCGTATAATAGGGAGGCTTGATTGTTACTCGTGGTGAAAGGTTGTTTTTATTGTCATACTAGCAAACTGCCTAAACATTTCCATGACGCCGCAATAGCGCTCTACTGAAAGATCTACTGTTTTTTGTAATTTTTCTTCAATCAAGTTGTTGCCGTAAAAATGGTAGGTAACCGTCACTGCGTCATAAAATTTAGGGTGTTCTTCTGTGAGGTTCGCTTCTGTTTGTATTTCAAATGCCCTTACCTCTAGCTTCATCTTTTTCATCAGTGAAGCTACGTCCAAACCCGAACATCCTGCTAATGATGCCAACATTAAGGCCTTTGGTCTAAGACCAGAATTCTCGCCTCCGTTTTCTGCGTCTACATCTATTTTTAGCGTGTGTCCAGAGGGGTTGTCGCTCTCAAAAGACATACCTCCTAACCATTTTGTTGCTACTGTATTTTTCATAATTGTATTTTAAAAATAATCAAATTAATAGATTCAAATTAATCGTCAACTGATATTTTATGTATTTTTTCTGGTGGTTTTCCCCCTACTACAATGACTATCTCACCTTTTGGGGGGTGATTCTCGTAATATGTAAGCAACTCCTTGGCGGTCCCTCTTATGGTTTGCTCAAACATCTTGGTGATCTCTCTAGAAACACTTAACGCTCTGTCTGCTCCAAAATACTCGCAAAAATCTGTAAGGGTTCTAATTAGCTTATGGGGAGACTCATAAAAAATAATTGTTCTAGTTTCTTCTTGTAAAAAAACAAGGCGAGTCATACGTCCTTTTTTAACGGGTAAAAATCCTTCAAAAATAAATTTATCATTGGGCAAGCCGCTATTTACCAATGCAGGCACAAAAGCCGTTGCGCCTGGCAAACAATCTACAGGAACACCTGCCTCTATACAAGCCCTAGTTAATAAAAATCCTGGGTCTGATATGGCTGGAGTGCCAGCGTCTGAAATAAGCGCCATACTCTCTCCTGCTTTCATTCTAAGCACCAACCTAGTCACTGTTTTATGCTCATTGTGCATATGATGACTAAACATAGGGGTGTCTATGTCATAATGCTTTAATAATTTGCCGCTAGTTCTGGTGTCTTCTGCCAAAATTAAGGACACTTCTTTTAATATTCTGATTCCCCTAAGGGTCATGTCTTCTAAATTCCCAATGGGCGTGGGGACTAAATAAAGTTTGGACATATAATATGAGTGAAAAACTAAATACTTACTTATACTTTTGACAAATAATAGCTACAAACCTATCTTCATAAGCCTCTTTTCCTTGCCAGTTTCCATATTCTGGTTTTACTAAATTTTTAATAAAAGATAATGCTCTCTCCTTTGTTTCAATAGTGCTGAGCTGTGAAATAACCCTTTTAAAGGCTTCCTCTTCTCCGTTAAATAACTGATTTAAAAAAGCAATTCTGTCATTGAGTCCAAACAACAATTCTTTACCGTAATACCCGTTAACCGTATGTGATTGAATGGTTTGCGTATGTTTTGACAGACTGTCTAATGCGGTTGGTTCTTTGTGAGGCACTTCTTTAAAAGGCATTTCTAAAACCATGTCTATAATGGTGTCTATGCCGGGCGTTATAATATCTGACAAATGAGGGTTGCTTTCAGACACTAATTCATTCCCCGCTAAGACCTCATTGGCCATTTGTTTAAACTTATCTGCCACGCTATTTTTTTCTACGTCTAAGGTAGGATCTTCTAATTCTCTTTCTATAAACTTTAAAACAGCTAGTTTTTCATAAAGACTTTTAGAGGCTTCGTACAAACTGCTTATTTCACTACTGTCATTTGCTGCGAGAATGTGCTTGGCAAGTCTGTGTAGTTCTTTGTGGAGCTTTTCTTTCATAGTATAGCTAATATCGTGATTTTTAAATAAAAAAACGGCTCGCTTTGCGGCTAATTTTATATTTTTATAGCACAACTGAGTCTGACTCATTTATCCCCAAAATTATAATATGTTTTTAGAAAATACCGTAAATCATGAAGAACCTTTTGGATGGATAGAAGTGATTTGTGGCTCTATGTTTTCAGGGAAAACAGAAGAACTTATTAGAAGGCTTAAAAGAGCTCAATTTGCCAAACAACGCATTGAAATTTTTAAACCACAAATAGATATCCGCTACCACAATGAAATGGTGGTCTCGCATGACGAAAACCAGATTAGGTCTACTCCCGTCCCTGCAGCTGCCAATATTAGACTTTTAGCAGACCAATGCGACGTGGTGGGAATTGATGAGGCTCAATTTTTTGACTCAGAAATTGTACACGTATGCAATGACCTAGCTAATAAAGGAAAAAGGGTGATAGTGGCAGGCTTAGACATGGATTTTAAGGGAAACCCTTTTGGTCCAATGCCAGCCCTTATGGCTACTGCAGAATATGTGACTAAGGTACACGCAGTATGCACCAGAACAGGAAATTTAGCCCACTATAGTTTTAGAAAATCTTCAAATGAAAACCTGGTTTTATTAGGGGAGACTTTAGAATATGAACCCCTTAGCAGGGCGGCATATTACAAAGCCATGTTAAAGGATAAAATTAAAGACATGCCCGTAACAGCTCCAGTTGTGGTAAAAGTAGAAGACGCTACAAATGAATAAGGACACTTCTTCTGTGCTAGAAATAAATCTTTCTGCATTGGCTCACAATTACCGTTATATAAGAAGTAAATTAAACCCTAATACTAAGTTATTGGGGGTGGTAAAAGCCAATGGCTACGGATCTGAGTCTATAGCCATTGCCAAAAAACTAGAGTCTTTAGGCATAGATTATCTTGCGGTAGCTTACATACAAGAGGGAATTATATTAAGAGAAGAGGGCGTAAAAGTGCCCATTTTGGTGTTACACCCCCAGGTAGAGCAATTCAATGCGCTTATATCTAATTGTCTAGAGCCTAGCCTCTATTCAATTAGAACTTTAGAGGCCTTTATACGGGCCGCCAAAGGCACTGAAAATTACCCTATACACCTCAAAATTAATACTGGCCTAAACAGATTGGGGCTTTCAGCACAAGACTTTAAAGCCGTGTTTAAGCTCTTGGGCTCAGAAAAGTCTTTGCATGTAAAAGGATTGCTCTCTCATTTGGCCGCCTCAGATGACCCATTAGAAAGAGCCTTTACCCAGAGGCAAATAAACCTATTTAAAGACTGTATTCAAATCTTTGAATCTACATTAGGCCCTATAGAAATTAAGCATTTGTTAAACACCTCAGGAATTCTTCACTACCCAGAGGCCCAATTCCAAATGGCTAGATCTGGTATTGGTCTCTACGGCTATAGCAATGCTGTAAAAACTGATGCTGAACTACGGCCAGTTGCCACCTTAAAATGTAAGATTTCTCAAATACATGAGCTTGCGCCCGGTGACTGGGTGGGATACAACAAGGGGTTTGTAGCCAAAGAGAAGATGAAAATAGCTACCTTAACTATTGGCCACGCAGACGGAATTGGCAGGCAATACGGTCACGGTAAAGGGGTGGTCACCATACAAGGTGCTGCTGCGCCCATTATTGGAAATGTCTGTATGGACATGATCATGGTGAATCTTGGAAACATTGTAGCAAAAGAAGGAGACGTCGTAGTAGTTTTTGGTGGTGAAAGTAGTGAAAGTCTAACTGCAGAGCTTTTTGCAAAAGGAGCTAAAACCATTTCTTACGAGCTATTAACAGGTATTGGGGCCAGGGTTAAAAGGCATATTATAGTGTAAAACATTTTTAATATTGAAAACCCAAAAGCGACAACCCACAAATAAAAAATTTATTCGCGGGTTTTGTTGTTACAAATAAAACTTTTTGTTATATTTTTTAATATTAAGGCGTCTTTTTTTAAGCCTTCAAAGATAATATGTTTACTTTTGGCTTCTTTAAATGTATTTAAAATGAAAATAGCTGTTATAGGTGCTACCGGAATGGTAGGAGAAGTTTTGCTAAGGATATTGGCAGAGCGCCAATTCCCTGTTGACGAATTATTGTTAGTGGCCTCTGAAAGGTCTGTTGGCAAACAAATGAACTATAACGGACAAACCTATACCGTGATTGGTTTAGAGGCTGCTGTAGCTGCAAAACCAGACATGGCTATTTTTTCTGCAGGAGGAGATACCTCTTTGGAATGGGCGCCAAAATTTGCAGCAGTTGGTACTACTGTTATTGACAACTCCTCTGCTTGGCGCATGCACCCAGACCACAAACTTATTATCCCAGAAATTAATGCACAGCTGCTTACCAAAACAGATAAAATTATAGCCAATCCAAACTGTTCTACCATTCAGTTGGTGATGGTTTTGGCCCCATTACACGCAAAATATAAATTGAAACGCGTGGTGATTTCTACCTATCAATCTGTTTCTGGGACGGGTATAAAAGCAGTAAAACAAATGGAAAATGAAGCCCTAGGCATTCAAGGAGATATGGCCTATCACTATCCCATTCACAGGAATGCTATTCCACATTGCGATGTGTTTTTAGATAACGGCTACACCAAAGAGGAGATGAAATTAGCCAATGAGCCCAAGAAAATCTTGGCAGATGATTCTTTTCATATCACCGCCACAGCTGTGAGAATCCCAACTGCTGGTGGACATTCGGAATCTGTAAATATCTCTTTTAAAAATGATTTTGATTTGGCAGAGGTCCGCAGGCTTTTAAATGACACCCCTGGAGTGGTGGTTCAAGACAATACAGATACCAATACTTACCCAATGCCCATATATGCCCATAATAAAGATGAGGTATTTGTAGGGCGTATTAGAAGAGATGAGAGCCAGGCAAACAGTATAAATCTTTGGATTGTAGCAGATAATCTTAGAAAAGGAGCTGCTACCAATGCCATTCAAATTGGAGAATACCTAATAGATAACGGCTTGGTGTAAAAAATGCTAGAGATTAAAGATCTTTCTTTTTCCTACGGGACTCACTCCGTACTTACGGACTTAAACCTAAGGGTAAAGGCGGGCCAGTTAGTAGCCTTAACCGGCTTAAGTGGGAGCGGGAAAAGTACGCTGCTTAAACTTATTTATGGCAGTTTAGCACCCAAAAAAGGAAGTATAAGCTGGAAACAACAGCCCTTATTAGGTCCAGATTTTAACCTGCTGCCTGGTACTTCTTTTTTAAGGTACTTAGCGCAAGACTTTGAGCTAATGCCTTTTACTTCTGTGGCAGAAAACATTAGTCAACACCTCTCTGTTTTTGAACCTGAAGTCCTTTTACATAGAACTCAGGAGCTCTTAAAGCTTATTGATATGGAGGCCTTTGCAAAAACTCGGGTTAAAAACCTTTCTGGTGGCCAACAACAAAGAGTAGCCCTAGCCAAGGTGCTGGCTAAAGCGCCAGAATTACTGCTCTTAGACGAGCCCTTTAGCCACATAGACTTGCCTTTAAAGCTCAAGCTCAGAACACAGCTTTTTAATTATTTAAAAGAACATCACATAGCTTGTTTAATGGCCTCACACCACCCAGAAGATTATTTAGGACATGCAGATGAAATGGTTTGCTTAGAACAAGGCCAGGTAAGCGCTCAAGACAGGCCTGTGGCCCTCTACCAAGACCCTCCAAGTTTGGCTGTGGCCCAACTATTTGGACTGGTAAATGTCATTCCCCCTTCACTTATAAAAATACTACACCCAGACCTAAAAAATACAGCTAAAAAGCCCTTGTTGGTTTGGCCGCATGAATGGGAAACAGGAAGTAAAGAGGGGATAAAAGCAGAAGTATCGGCATGCTTCTTTAAAGGAGATGGCTATACGGTTGCCCTCACTTCTATTGGAATTGAGGGAAAAATCTATATGTACAGCAAAAAAGCATGGCCCGCAAAAACAGAAATCTGTTTAAGCCTAACGCTCTGGCTTTGTAAAAGTAGGTTGCAGTCCTTCCAATAAAAATTTTACTATTCTGACAGGCATAATTCTGCCAACTCCAAACCTACCTGAGCACCTAAAGCTACTCCCATCCCTCCTAGTCTTACGCCACAATACATAGCGTTATCTAATTTTTTAACAATGGGGTGCTTGCCTTTTCCTACCCCCATAATTCCAGACCAGCTAAGGTCTATTTCAAACGGAGTGTCTGGTAAAATACACTCTTTAAGTAATCGTTTTAATGCATCTTGAATAAGTGGCGTCTGCTCAAAACTAGTGGTCTCTTCTGTTTTAAAATCTAGGTTTCTAGCACCTCCAAGTAATATTCTGTCCTCTACATTTCTAAAGTAATAATAGCCCATATCCATATGAAAAGCTCCCTTAATAGAGAGTCCTTTTATGGGTTTGGTAATAATCACTTGGGCCCTTGCAGGGGCTACATCTTCCAAACCAAAAGACTTAGAAAAACCGTTGGTGGCCAAGCATACCTTCTGTGCGTTGCACTCAAAAGAAGGAGTCTTTATAAGCACCCCCTTCCCTGAGGGGTGTAGCTCAGACACTGGAAGTCCATAAAAAATATGAACCCCTGCTTTTTGAACCTTTTTTGTGAGGTTTTGCATACAAAGACCCGTGTCTATTTGACCTTCAAAGGCACTGCTAATATACTGGGGTTGTACCCCTTTAAATTTAAAACGGTTAGGGGCTTTATAAAAAGAAGGCCCCTTAAATACAGGTTCTAAAAAATCATTTACAAGCTCTAAGCGGTCTAAACAATTGTTGTACAGGGCTTCATGCTGGTTTAAAAAGACCTCATGCCCCCCGTGATTTTGATAATCCAAAGCAGCGTCTCCAAGGGTTTCTCTCAAGAGTTGAACACCTTTAAAGCGCTTTGCTACCAAATCTAAAACGGCTGCTTCTCCTTGAGCTTCTATGTCTGACACTATTTCTGAAATACTTCCAAAACAAGTAAAGCCTGCATTTTTAGTGCTGGCACCATGAGGGAGTACCCCTTTTTCAAATATGACAATTTTAGCCTTTGGGGCTTTTTTTCTGAGTGCTAATGCACAATGCAGGCCTACAATTCCACTTCCAACAATTGCGTAATCTATTTGAGAGAGCCAGTGTTTGTGCTCCCAATAACTCAATGCATCCATAAAAAAGGTTTAGCTCATAAAGATATGTAAAGATCTAGAACTCATAAAAAAACCCCTTAAAAAAGGGGTTTTTTTATTGCTTTTATTGTAATGACTAGACTTCCGCAATAGGAACCATCTTAAAGTCTTCCATGAATTTAGTGGTGTAATTGCCCGCTAAGTAGTCTGGGTGATCCATAAGCTGTCTGTGGAATGGAATGGTGGTTTTTATACCCTCAATCACAAATTCATCTAAGGCTCTTTTCATTTTATTAATAGCCTCTTCTCTAGTTTGTGCTGTAGTTATAAGCTTGGCAATCATAGAGTCATAATTAGGAGGAATGACATAGCCACTGTAGACATGAGTATCTAATCTTATTCCGTGTCCACCTGGCGTATGCAGCGTAGTAATTCTTCCCGGACTTGGCCTAAAGTCATTGTAAGGATCTTCTGCGTTAATTCTGCACTCAATGGCGTGTAGTTTTGGATAGTAGTTTTTGCCAGAGATAGGCACTCCTGCAGCTACTAAAATTTGCTCTCTTATAAGGTCGTGATCTACCACCTGCTCTGTAATGGGGTGCTCTACCTGAATTCTAGTGTTCATTTCCATAAAGTAGAACTTTCTGTGCTTATCTACTAGGAATTCTATTGTGCCTGCACCCTCGTAATTAATGAATTCTGCTGCTTTAACTGCGGCAGCACCCATTTGCTCACGCAGCTTGTCTGTCATAAAAGGAGAAGGCGTTTCTTCTGTAAGTTTTTGGTGCCTGCGCTGTATAGAGCAATCTCTTTCAGACAAGTGACAGGCTTTTCCAAATTGATCTCCCACTACTTGAATTTCAATATGTCGGGGTTCCTCTATAAGTTTTTCCATGTACATACCTCCATTACCAAAAGCAGCAGTGGCTTCTTGTACGGCACTATCGTATAGCTTGATCATGTCTTCTTCTTTCCATACGGCGCGCATTCCCTTACCTCCACCACCGGCAGTAGCTTTAATCATCACTGGGTAGCCCACTTTTTTAGCGGTAACAATGGCGTCCTTAGCGTCTTTTAAAATTCCTGCAGATCCAGGAACACAGGGTACTCCTGCTTTTTTCATGGTCTCTTTAGCAGTAGCTTTGTCTCCCATTTTATCTATCTGATCACCAGAAGCGCCAATAAATTTAATGCCGTGCTCTACACAGATTCTAGAAAATTTAGCATTTTCAGAAAGAAATCCATAACCAGGATGAATGGCGTCTGCATTGGTGATTTCTGCAGCTGCAATAATGTTTGAAATCTTTAAATAAGACTCACTGCTGGGAGGGGGTCCAATACAAACCGCTTCATCGGCAAACCTTACGTGTAGGCTTTCCTCGTCTGCTTTGGAATATACGGCAACCGTTTTAATTCCCATTTCTTTACAGGTTCTAATAATCCTTAAGGCTATTTCTCCTCTATTTGCAATTAATATCTTCTTAAACATAGTAGCTTAATTTTAGTAAAATGATCACTGTTTAGAAATATAAAACAACTAAGAGGGGTCTACTACAAAAAGAGGTTGGTCAAATTCTACAGGAGAAGAATCATCTACTAAAACTTTCACGATTTTTCCAGAAATCTCTGCCTCAATATCATTAAATAACTTCATGGCTTCAATCACACAAAGTACATCGCCTTTGTTAATTTTAGTGCCTACCTCTACAAAGTTTGATTTGTCTGGTGAAGGTCTTCTGTAAAAGGTTCCAATAATAGGAGACTTAATAGTGATCAGGTGGTCTTCAGAGGCCACAGCTGGAGCTGCTTCTGCTGGCGAAGCGGCCATAGGGGCTGCTGCTTGTGCCATAGAGGGCATTTGCTGAACATAAGTTGGTTCTGAATATGCAGCGCCTAAAGGCCCTGTTCTGATAGTTATTTTTACATCATCTGTCTCTAATTTAACTTCACTAGCGCCAGATTTGGCAACAAATTTAATGAGGTTCTGAATTTCTTTAATATCCATTTTAATAAAGTTTAGTTTAGCAAAAGTAATTATTAATTATTGTAGGCCCAGGTTAAATAAATAGACCCCCAGGTAAAGCCTCCGCCAAAAGCTGCAAAGACTAATTTATCTCCTTTTTTAAGTTTGTGTTCATAATCTGCCAATAACAAAGGCAAAGTAGCGGAGGTTGTATTTCCGTATTTTGCAATATTATTCATCACCTTAGACTTGTCTAAATCCATGCGGTTTGCAGTAGCATATATAATTCTACTATTGGCCTGGTGAGGGACCAACCAATCTATATCGTCATTGGAAAGCTTATTGCGCTCCATGATTTTCGCTGCAGAATCTGCCATATTAGACACGGCAAATTTAAAAACTGTTTTCCCGTCTTGATAAACGTGGTGCTGCTTGTTTTTTACAGTTTCTATAGTAGCTGGGAGCAAAGAGCCTCCCGCTTCCATTTTAAGAAAGTTTCTTCCAATACCGTCAGACCTTAGAAACTCATCTTGGAGTCCAAAACCTTCCTTATTAGGCTCAAATAAAGCAGCACCAGCACCATCTCCAAAAATAATACAAGTGGCACGGTCTTCATAGTCTATAATAGAAGACATTTTATCCGCCCCTATTAGCAATACCTTTTTATATCTGCCTGCTTCTATATATGCCGCGGCAGTAGACATGCCGTATAAAAAACTAGAACAAGCCGCTTGTAGGTCGTAAGAAAAAGCGTTGGTAGCTCCAATCTCAGAGGCTACATAAGCTGCAGTAGACGCTACTAAGAGGTCTGGGGTTGCCGTAGCTACCAATACTAAGTCTATGGTCTGAGGGTCTAATTGTTGTTTTTCAATGAGGTCTTTAGCTGCATTTATGGCTAAAAAAGAGGTTCCTTTGTCTTTGTCTTTTAAAATCCTTCTCTCCTTAATTCCTGTTCTACTGGTAATCCACTCGTCATTTGTGTCTACCATGGTTTCTAAAAGCGCATTGGTCAGTACAAAGTCTGGGACGTAAGATCCAACAGCTGTAATGGCTGCAAATAATTTTGTCATTCAAATAGATTTGATTTTTAGCAAAAAATGCCAAAAACGATTGAAAATTCGTGAAAATTAATCATTTAATACCACTTTTTAGCTTTTTTGTAAGATTTTTACTGGTTTTTACTGGTTTTTACAAAACACGAAAGATCAAATAAAGGCTTCATATTAAGTTTACGTCATAAAAAAACTCCCACTTTTAAAAAGTGGGAGTTAATGTGACATAAAAGAGCTTGCTTATGCAGTAGCTACTTCTGTTTTGTCTATAAGCACTTGGCCTCTGTAGTATAATTTACCTTCATGCCAGTGTGCTCTGTGATATAAGTGCATTTCACCTGTAGTAGGATCTTTTGCAATAGTAGGGGCTACTGCCTTATAATGTGTTCTTCTTTTGTCTCTCCTTGTTTTGGAAATTTTTCTCTTTGGATGTGCCATAACAATTCCTATTTATCCGTTAATAACTTTTTTAGAGCGTCCCACCTAGGATCTGTCTCTTCTAATTCTTCTTTTTGTTCTTTCAATTCTTTTACGCTTAGGCGTTCTAAGGTATCTAATACTTCAGATTGCAAGCTGCCGTCTAATACGCCTGGATGAACTCTTTTGGCGGGTACCGCTAAAGCTACCATTTCATACATATACTGAGCTACGTCTACCTGGTGTTCCCCGTGAGGAATCACTAAAAGTGCGTCATTCTCATTGTTAAAATCTTCTCCAAAATTAACTACTAAAGCAAGTAAAGCTTTTATTGGAAGGTCAAAAGGCTCATCTGTGGTGTCACAGTTAATATTAACTGTACCACTCGCTTTAAAGCCCAGCTCCATAAAACTGCTTAACTTGTTTAACTCTACCGCAACTTTTATATTAGCAGCGTTAAAATCATGGTAATCATAAGAAGCAAAGAACGTGTTTTCTAAGGCAAAATTGAATTGATGCTTTCCTTCTTTTAGTCCTGAAAAAGGAATGTAATACTCCTTGTTTTTCATTTAAAATTAGATTAAATGCATATCTCTCATAAGCCAAAAGACGGCTGCAAAGATACTATTATTATACTAACTACCAAGTAATAAGGAAATTAAAATTACTCTTGGCTCTTTGGTTTGTAGTTTGATTTTTTGGGAGTCCTTTTCTCTACTATTTTAGCCTTTTTTAAAGGGTTTTCAGTGAGTTCCTGATACAAGGTTCGTTGTTTAAAAATAGCAATAGCCGCAAAAACTGCAGCAGAAAAAGACCCGGGATCTGCTTCACCTTTTCCTGCAATATCATAAGCAGTACCATGGTCTGGAGAGGTTCTGACCTTAGAGAGGCCTGCTGTGAAATTTACTCCATTTCCAAAGGAAAGGGTTTTAAAAGGAATAAGCCCTTGATCGTGATAGGCCGCTAAAATAGCGTCAAATTGAGTGTAATTTTTAGACCCAAAAAAACTATCTCCTGCATAAGGTCCAAACACTAAATGACCCTCATTGGAAAGCGCCTCAATAGTAGGTTTTAAAACTACGTCATCTTCCTTGCCAATAAGGCCCTGGTCTCCATTGTGAGGGTTAATACCCAAAAGGGCAATCTTTGGCATGCGAACACCAAAGTCTTGTTGTAATGATTTTATAACGGTCTTGACCTTTGTTTTAATAAGCTCTGGAGTAATATGATCAGAAACGTCTTTTACTGGCATATGATCTGTTAAGAGACCTATTCTAAGTGAATTAGACACCATAAACATGAGGCTTTCTCCTCCTAGTTCTTTGGCTAAATAATCTGTATGACCAGGAAATTTAAAGGTATCACTCTGTATGTTGCTCTTATTAATAGGCGCAGTCACCAACACATCTATTTCTCCAGCTTTTAGCGCACTAGTGGCGGCTTCTAAAGATTTTAAAGCATACTCTCCTGCTATTTTTGTCTCTTTCCCAAATTCCATTTCAGGCACTTCTTTCCATAGGTTCACAACGTTAAACTTCCCGGGAATGGCATCGGCGGCTTGGGCCACGCCATGGTACACCAATTCTGTGCCTAATTGCTGTTGCTGCTGTGCCAAGGTTTTGCTAGACGCAAATAGCACTGGCGTACAAAGTTCTAGGGTTCTAGGATCTTCAAAGGTCTTTAAAATAACTTCACAACCTATACCGTTTAGATCCCCTACTGAAATACCCACTTTAATTTTTACGCTATCCTGCATGCTATTTCTGGCTTTATCTGTAAATTTACTTCGTAAAATTAGACAATAAAAACGAACCATGTTTACGGGAATAATTGAAACTTTAGGAAAAGTAGTAGGAATAAAGCGAGAAGCAGGCAATTTGCACCTCAGTATAGAAACCCCTTTGGCTGAGCAGCTAAAAATAGACCAAAGCATAGCACACAATGGGGTCTGTTTAACAGTGGTGTCTAGGACAGATAGCCAATACACCGTAACTGCCATTGCAGAGACGCTAAACAAAACAGCTATTGGTCATTTGGCTTTAGCCGATACTGTGAACCTAGAGCGCGCCATGATTCTCGGTAGCCGCTTAGACGGGCACATTGTACAAGGGCATGTAGACCAAACAGGCGTTTGTAAAAGGGTCATTGAAGATCACGGAAGTTGGGTTTTCACCTTTACTTATGAACCAGCAATGAGCAATGTCACTATAGAGAAGGGGTCTATTACCATAGATGGCACTAGTTTAACAGTAGTAAATTCTGGTCCTAATGAATTTAGCGTGGCCATAATTCCTTATACGTATAAGCATACCCGTTTTAACCAATATAAAACCGGAACTGTGGTAAATTTAGAGTTTGATGTGATAGGTAAATATGTAAAAAGATTGCTGGAATTAAGGGGCTAAATGAACTAAGAGTTCTGTAATTGGTCTCTAAAGTCTGCTATGAGTGCTAAAGCATCTTCTTGAAACTCTTCTATTACAAAAACCTTTATAGAAGTTCCTGTTCCTCCAGAAAAACCTGCCAACACACCTGAAAGCTGTTCGTTTTTTTCAATAAAAGGAATGCCGTGGTCTCCAAAAATACCTTTTAGCAGTAGAACTGCCATAGCATTTCCCACAAATACTTCCTTATATGCCTCTTCCATAATTATCTGATTTTAAACTAAAATAGGTCATTTCTAACAAATCCACAACCTAGATCTTGATGAATATTTTCTTTTTGTATAAAGCGCTAGCCAAGAATAAATAAAAAATACAGACACTTAAAGCATATAAAAAAGAAGACAGCTCTAACGCAATCGTGTCATGCACATAAAACTCTGAAAAGAAAAAGCCATGAATACTACTGCCGTTAAAAGGAATAAGGTAAAATAATTTAGATATAAAACTAGAGAGAAAATAAATAATAATGGCGTTGCTTCCTACTTTTTTAAAAATGCCCCCCACAGATATTTTTTTAAGCTCAGTGAGGTAGAATAAAACCGCCAAAGTAAGGTTAGCCCAGCCAGCACTTACCAGTACAAAAGAACTACTCCAAAGGGCTTTATTTATTGGGAATGCTAAATCCCAAAAGCCCCCTACAATCAACATAAACAGGCCAATGGCTAACATTAAAGAAACTTTTTGGTAGGTATTAGATCTAATGAGGTCTCCAGTTAAGGTGCCTAAAAGAGCGGTAGCAATAGCTGGCAGCGTACTTAAAATTCCCTCAGGATCGTAGTCTGATTTCCACATATGGCTTCCAAGTAATTGTACATCTATATAATTGGCCCAATTATTTATAGCTCTGTCAAAGGTAGGAGCAGCACCTCCAAGTGGTATGAAACCCATCCAAAGCCAATAGCCAACTAGTATAATTGCTATGAGTAAAAAAGTGCTGCGTTTGCTTCCCCATAAATAAAAAAGACTGGTAAAGAAAAAAACTACCCCTATGCGTTGTAATACTCCTGGAAACCTAATGGCCTCTAATTCTTTAAAAAAAGGATAATAAATAGTGAATGCACCTAAAAAAAGGCCCAACCCAATGAGTTTTAAGCTCCTACGGCTCAGCTTATAAAAAATATGCCACTTCAGCTTCATGTCCTTGTAAGACAAGGAAATAGAAACACCTACTATAAAAATAAAAAAGGGAAAAACTAAATCTGTAAGCGTATAGCCATGCCATGGTGCATGTAATAAAGGAGCGTAAACCGCAGACCAAGTACCAGGCGTATTCACTAAAATCATTAAGATAATGGTGAGTCCTCTAAATATGTCTACAGATATATATCTTGTTCCCATCCTCACAAAACAGATTTTTTAAGCGTTTTCCAAACCCTAGATAATAAATATCCAGCTGCCGCTACAGCAATCGTAAGCCCTGTGGCCAATTCATAATTTCCATAAATCCAATTCCCCGTAGCGAACATGCTGCCGTAAACCAGCACAGCCCCCAAAATCATAGCCAATATGCCTGAAGGAACAGACCATTCTTGTGGGCGAATGCTGTTTTTAGTGTTGGCCTGTTGTTGTTTCCATCCTGGGCCACCGGGTTGGGTTTGTATATAAAACTTATCTAAGGTGGCTTCTTTTTCTGGGGCTGTTAAAAAGGTGACAGCAACCCAAATTACTGTGGTAATCAACACTACAACAGGAAACTTAGCCCATGCAGGCATAAACCCTTCTAAGGTGGTATCTCCAAAAAGGGTGGTGCCTAAGCTTCCAAAATTAAAAAGGATGGATATACCTCCAGAAACCACCATAGCAGAAATTTCACTCCAAGCGTTTATACGCCACCAGAACCATCTGAGAATAAAAATAAGACCCGTCCCTGCTCCAAACATCAAAATAATATCAAACAATTGCAAGGCATTGGTTAGGGTTAGGGCTAGTAAACCACTGGCAATCATAAGTAGCACTGTAGATAGCCTACCCACCATCACCAATTGCTTTTCAGTAGCCTTTGGATTAATGGTTAATTTGTATACATCATTGACAATATAGGAAGAGCCCCAATTTAAGTGGGTAGAAATAGTAGACATATAAGCAGCTCCTAAAGAGGCCATTACAAGGCCTAAAAGACCGCTGGGTAATTTGGTGAGCATGGCAGAATAGGCCAAATCTTGTCCTAATTTACTTGGGTCTACATTTGGAAAAGCGGTTTGTATGGACACTAAATCTGGATAGACCACTAGGGAAGCCAAGGCTACTAAAATCCAAGGCCAAGGCCTTAAGGCATAATGCATAATATTAAAAAAGAAGGTGGCGCCAATGGCGTGATTCTCATTTTTTGCTGCCAACATGCGCTGGGCTATATAACCCCCGCCTCCCGGTTCTGCTCCAGGGTACCAAGCAGACCACCACTGCACCGCCAAAGGAATAATCAAAATTCCTATAAGGGCCTCTGTATCTGAAAAATCTGGTAATATAGAAAGCTTATCGGAAACGTTTTCATGAGCAAGTAGCGCATCTAAACCCCCTATTTCAGGTATATTCACTAAATAATAGGCCGCTCCTACTGCACCCGCAATAGCCACAAAAAAAAGCACAAAATCTGTGTAAATTACACCTCTAAAACCGCCTATTGCACTAAAAATTACGGTAATACTTCCGGCTATTACTACCGTTTCTATAGGGTCTAAACCTAACATGACCTGGCCAATTTTAATAGCTGCCAAACTCACTGCCGCCATGGCCATCATATTAAAAACTACCCCTAGGTAAAAAGCCCTAAACCACCTTAAAAAATGAGCGGGCTTGCCCCCATACCTCAGCTCGTAAAACTCCATATCAGTAGCTACATTAGAGCGGCGCCAAAGTTTAGCATATACAAAAACAGTAAGTAGACCCGTAAGCAAAAAAGCCCACCAAACCCAGTTTCCAGAAACGCCGTTCGTCCTTACTATATCTGTTACTAAATTGGGGGTATCCGTAGAAAATGTGGTGGCCACCATAGAAAATCCTAACAGCCACCAAGGCATGCTGCGTCCAGATAAAAAATACTCTGCGCTGCTTTTTCCGGATTGTTTAGAAACAACAACGCCTATAATAAGTACAATAGCAAAAAAGCCAAAAATAATGGTGTAGTCAAGATTAGATAAGCTCATGGTTGGTGAAAGGTGTGGTTGGTTTAAAAATTGATTGGTTGGCTTAGGTGTTGCTAAAGAAGCCCTTGACTATTTAAGTTTTTGGGCAAAGAGCACAACACATCACTATAAAGATATTGATTTTTGTTACAAATAGAACTTTTTTGAATTTAAAGGGCGCAAAAACATATTGTACCTTCGTTTTATGGATTGGTATTTACATGGGCTTCTCACTTTAGAAAGTTTTTTATTGGCCTTTTTAGCCACTTTTATTTTAGGTGTTTCCAAGGCAGGCGTAAAGGGAATAGCGGTCTTAATAGTCACCTTAATGGCTGTGGCTTTTGGAGGGAAATCTTCTACAGGTATGCTCATGCCTCTACTTATAGTTGGAGACGTTTTTGCTATATTTTACTACCACAGAGACACCCAATGGAAATACCTAAGAGCCTTTTTGCCATGGATGATGCTAGGAGTGGTCATTGGAGTACTCATTGGAAAGGATCTTCCAGAAAAAACCTTTCAGTTAACCATGGGGCTAACCATTCTGGGCACCTTGTTTATGCTTGTTTGGTGGGAGAGAAAAAAAATAAAAAAAATACCTACCCATTGGGCATTTGGAAGTTTTATGGGAATAATGGCGGGTATTACCACTATGATAGGCAACTTAGCAGGTGCCTTTTCTAACGTTTATTTTCTAGCCATGCGCCTTCCAAAAAACCATTTTATAGGCACCGCTGCCTGGTTGTTCTTCTTTATAAACCTTTTTAAGCTCCCGTTCCATGTTTTTGTTTGGAAAACAATTAGTCTAGAGAGTTTAAAAATATTTTTACTCCTGCTACCAGGCCTTGTCTTAGGCCTGGTAGCAGGAGTTTTTTTAGTAAAAAAAATCTCAGACAGTTTCTTTAGAAAAATGATTATCATACTTACTGCAGTTGGGGCCGTAGTTTTGTTTTTTAAATAGCGCCACGGGAAATATAAGTTCTACTGCAAAAGAAAATTAAGTTGTTTTAAGCTATTAAAAACCATTGCGATTTAGGCAACAATTATTGTACCTTTCAATCATTGCAAATAAAAAAGCTCATGAAAAGAATAGCATTAATGAAAAAACTATATGAATAAAAGACTTGTTGTTCTGTTGTTTTTGTTTTCATATTTGGGGCAGGCACAAGAAATTATTTTTAAAAATACCGTCATAGAAATTAGTGCCTTAGATCAAAAAAGGGAGCTGCTTCTTCAATTTTTTGGAGACAGTCTTTCTGTTATAGATTTAAAGGAATTTAAACTCTCAGAAAGAAAACGTATTGTCAGGCCAGAGGGTGTTTCTTTTATTTCTCTGAAACCTATTTGGAAAAATAGCCAGTTATTATTTACGGAGAAAACTGGTGGGGCTGTCTATAAAATTTTAAATGACAGTTTGGTAAGGCTAGACAAATCTAATATTGTTAATTGGCAAAAATTAAGCAGCCTTTTTGTAAAAAATGACACTCTTTATAAATACGGTGGCTATGGTTATTGGACTGCCACTAATCTCCTTTCTTATTTAGATCCCATTTCTAAAGGCTGGGAACTAATTCCCTACAATGAAGAAAGTCCTATTCCTATTGGTTCTTATTCTCAAAAACATTTTATTGATAAAGATCAGCTTTATGTTTTTGGAGGTGTTCAACCAAAAGAAGCCAACCGTATAAAAAATATTTTATCAAAAGACGTTTGGGTCTTGGACTTTAAGTCCAAAAAATGGCGGTTTTTAGGAACTACAAATTTTCCTGAAGGGGACCTTTTTATGATGATTCAAAATAGCAATCCAAATGAATTAGAACTTTTTAACCCCCAATTTGGATTGCTGAAGGTCTCTATAAAAAATAACAAAATCACAGAATATAAAAACCCTGTCTACTTTAATGTAACAATAGAAAAAGGCCTAGAGGTTTTTAAACACCAGGATGCTTATTATTATTATACCTCAAAAGACTTAGATGTTGTATTAAACAAAATTTCTGAAAAAAATTTCATACTCCAAAGCACTGAAAAAACAGTTTTTTACAAAAATAAGGCTGATGAAATTATTTATTTTTCTGTTGCAGCTGCTTTTGTTCTTTTGACAATGATACTTTGGTGGTGCTTTAAAAAAAAGAAAAAAAGAAGACATACCATCTTTGTGTATGCTCATAAAATAAACTACAACAAAAAAGAGTCTTTTATAACGCCCATAGAGTTTGATCTTATTAAAGCATTTGTAAAAGAAGGTTCTTTAGAATCTGCTCAAATACTCTCCATGGTTTATAATGATCGATTGACCAAATCACATAATGAAAAAATAAAAAGCAATACCCTAGATACTTTAAATCTAAAGCTCTCCTATGTGTTGGGAATACAAGAAACTCACATAGCCAGTGAAAAATCTTTAGAAGACAAAAGAATTAGGGTGTATGGTCTTAATCTTCCAAACGTTTTGTTAAAAATCATTGACTAATATTGATGTCATTTTAATATATTTGCCTTTATTTTTCACACTAGATTTTCTATGTTATTTCTCTTTTTTAAAAAACGTCTATCAGTTATATGGGGGCTGTTTTTTATTCTTCCACTAAGCTTAGCTGCTCAAAAAGACACCACATTACTAAATGAAGTGGTGGTAGCTGCTCCTCTTATACCCTCTAGCTTATTAATGGCTCCTACCGCTATTTCTGTGGTCAATGCAGTCAGTATTCAGCCAGCCACCACACAGCTGTCCCTTAAGGAATACTTGGGTCAAATACCTGGACTTTTTGCACAAAACCAATTTAATTACAACCAAGATTTACGCATTGCCATAAGAGGCTTTGGCGCCAGAGCTGCTTTTGGAATAAGAGGGGTTCAAATAATAGTAGACGGTATTCCAGAAACCACCCCAGACGGCCAAGGCCAATTAGACAACCTGCCTCTGGGGCTTATTAACAAAATAGAGGTCCTTAGAGGTCCTAGTGGGGCGCTCTATGGCAATGCTGCAGGAGGTGTGCTGTTAATAAGCACCATTGATTCTTTGGTAGGGCAAAAAGTAATCCTGCGGGCTACGGGAGGCTCATTTGGGCTGGCATCGCGCCAGGCCATCCTTGGGCTCCAAAAGGACAAATTCTCTTCTGTCATTTTTTATAACCATACCCAATCTAGAGGCTACAGAGACCAAAGCAGCTTTAAACAAGAACAATTCAATGCCAAATTAGCCTACAGGCTTTCTAAAAATCAACAACTTAGGTGGCAGTTTAATCTTACGGACAGTCCTTATGCTCAGGACCCTGGAAGTCTTACTTTAGAAGCCGCACAAAAAAATCCTAGGGCAGCCAGAGACGCCAATATTCAATATAAAACTTCTGAAAAAATTAACCACCTAAAAACAGGATTGAGCCACTCTTACACAAAAGAGCTTCTGCCAGGAAAAGAATGGCAGTTGAATTCCTATGTTTTTGGAGCTAAAAGAGACTTTAATGGCTCCCTGCCCTTTAGAGACGGAGGAGTTTCTGCTTTTGCTAGAACCTATTACGGGTTTGGAAGCCAGGCGCAAATAAGCGGCCACTCCAAAACAGTTTTTGGATTGGGGCATGCAGCACAATTGGACCTCAGAAGCCGCTATGAAAATTTACAAGGACAACTAGGTCCTTTAACAGAGCGCCAAAAAGAATCTTATGAAAATACACATGGTTTCTTGAGTAATAAAACCCCCTTTGGAAAATTCTCTCTCGCCAGTTCTCTAAGGTATGACCATATAAAAATGGGCCTAAAAGATTTGGGTCTTTTTAAAAATTATAATGCTTGGAGTCCTAGTGTTTCACTAGGCTATTCGCTTAAAGCCAATCAGTTTATAAACTTCCAATACGCCCAAAGCTTTGAAACACCCACCCTTAGTGAGGCAGCTAACGCCCCAGACGGCTCCCTAGGTTTTAACACAGAACTAAAGCCTACTGTTGCGCAAAGCTATGAGGTAATTTACAGGGGAAAGAAAAACCTACAACAAGGTTTTTTACGCTGGGAACTGGCTGGTTTTATAAGCCAAAGTAGCCAGGAGCTCTTGCCTTATGAATTGGCCATTTACCCTCAAAGACAATTTTATAAAAATATGGGGAGAACCCTTAGAAAAGGAGTAGAAACACAGCTTTCTTTTGTAAGCAGTAGTTTTGAACTTAGCAGTGCTTACACTTTCGCTCATTACACCTTCCAAAAAGGAGGAGACTTAGACGCTGCCTTATCTGGAAATAAAATACCTGGCATTCCAGACCATCATTGGAACTCTAATGTGAGCTTAGGGCTTGGGGAAAACAGCCGCATAAGCTTACAATACGCCTATATAGGACGCATGTTGGCCAATAACTCCAACAGCGTTGCCGTGGCCTCATATGGGTTGGCCCATATGAACGCATATAAAAATTTTGTTAACGCTTGGGGCAATATTAGACTCTTTGGAGGCATTCAAAATTTAGGGAACACATCTTACTTTGACAACATCAGAATTAATGCTTTTGGAGGGCGTTTTTATGAAGTCGCTCCAACAAGAAACTTTTATATAGGGTTAGAAGTTTCCATTTAGGGGTTTAGACTCTTGTGTATTAAATCTAAAACGCCACAAAAAACACTATTAATAAAGGCAAAATAGTCTTTTTAAAGCATCATTAAAATTTTATCTTTTAGTTAAAACGTTCAAGAAAGACTTTTTTTCTTTACTTTAATGACTTGAAATTTTTAAGCTTATCTAAAAAAATAACCGCCAAACACTTTTATTTAGAATGAAAGAACAAAACAACAGAAGAGATTTTATTAAAAAAAGTGCCCTAATTGGCACAGGTTTTTACATTGTCCCTAGGCATGTCCTAGGAGGAACAGGTTTCACTTCTCCAAGTGACCAATTAGTGCTTGGTGCTATTGGCGCAGGAGGAAAAGGAGACTCAGACATTAACAACGCCTTTAATGGTGGCGTTAATAGAATAGCGGCTCTTTGCGACGTAGACCCTGCCCAAGCTAAAAATGCTACAGAAAGGCATGTAGATGCAACTTTCTATAAGGACTTTAGAAAAATGTTAGATCAGCAAAAAGACCTAGATGCTGTCACTATTTCTACTCCAGACCACACTCATGCGCTTATTGCTCATGAAGCTATGATACGTGGCCTTCACGTTTACGTACAAAAACCCCTCACCCACACCATAGCAGAGGCCAGACACCTCACGCATTTGGCTAGAAAACAACAAGTAGTCACCCAAATGGGAAACCAAGGGGGGTCTAGTTTAGGAGTGACAAAAATAAAAGAGTGGATAGATGGCAATGCCATTGGAGAAGTAAAAAAAGTCTTTATTTGGACCAACAGACCTGTTTGGCCTCAAGGAAAATCTCCTGCAGCTGCCAATGCTGCTAAAAAGCCAGAAGGCTTAGATTGGGATCTTTGGTTGGGTCCGGCCTCTAAAAAAGAATACACCCCAGGTCTTCACCCGTTTGATTGGAGAGGCTATTGGGAATATGGCACAGGAGCCCTTGGAGACATGGGTTGTCACCTTTTAGACGTGCCTTATAAGGTGCTTAATTTAGGTTACCCAACAGGAGTGCAATGTAGTGTAGCCAACATATATTCAAAAATGTGGACTCCCGATTACACTCCAGACGGTTGTCCGGTAGCCTCTAAGGTTACCATAGACTTTCCAAGTAAGATATCGGGACAGCCAGGCGTAGAATTAGAATGGACAGACGGAGGTATTACCCCTGCCATTCCAGATGAAATTAGCGATTATTACAGTGCTGCTTCTAGTGGGGTCATGATGATGGGCTCAGAGGGAATTATTACTTGTACAGACTACGGAAACAGCCCTATCTTATTTAAGAAAGGGATGGAGCCAGAGGCCTTTGATACTAGCGTACAAGGAAACTTAGACGCCCTTCACAATGCCGCCTGGACTGAGGCTTGTAAAACAGGTTTTAACTCAGACAAACACAAGGCACTTACCTCTTCCTTTGACTACGCAGGACCTTTTACAGAAACGGTTCTTATGGGTAATATTGCCATTAGAAGCCATATGCTCAGACGTGAAAATGAAGCAGGAAATATGGAGTTTTACGGTAGAAAAAAACTGCGTTGGGACGGAGAAAACATGCGCATTACAAACTTTGAAGACGCCAACCAATTTGTAACTAAAACATACAGAGCGGGCTGGGAACTTCCTTTGAGTTAATCCAACCAAATTTTAATATAGAAAACCCCCAATGCCAAAATGCATTGGGGGTTTTTATTTAAAGACTCTTTAAATTATTATTTTAAAAAACTCTTATTCGCTAGGGACTTCTATCAGATCTCCTAAAAATAAGGCATTTAAAAACAACCTGTTCATTCCGTAATTAATTCCTCTAAAATTAGGGTTGTCTGCAAAGAGAATAACGCGGCCGCTGCCCTTAGCACTCACAATTAAAGAAGCACTCTTTGGCAAAAAAACATCTCTATTTTTCTTGGAAACATAGCCGTCTAAATAAGGCGTGTCTAAGTAATCTATTACCGTACTATAATTGTTTTTACTAGGGAGTAGCCAAACTTCATTGTTTTTATAAAGAGCGATGTCTGAGCGCTTGTACCCAAAAGCAAGTGGGTGTGTTAGGTCTATATTTCCCTTTAAAAAAACCCCTCCTAGCGCCTCTTTCCCTATGTTTTCAGGAGCATCTATATAGGGTTTTCTAACTGCTAGAGCAGTAGAATCTTTTTCTTTAGGCGCTTTTACAAGCGCTTCCTTTACAAAACCAGAACTAATAGCCCAAGAAGAACCACTGCCTATAGTAATTAAGGTATTCCCATTACTTACCCAGAGAGAGAGTTTTTCCTGAAAAGTTTTTGAAAAATTATAACGCCCAGAGACCATTACTAGAGTGTTGTAACTGTCTATTGAAATTTTATCTAAATTCCTTACAGGTAGCTTAGTAATAGGCATGCCTACTCTTGTGTCTAACAAATGCCATACTTCTCCCGCTTCACTAGAAGAAACACCTTCTCCAATAATCATTGCTACTTTAGGCGCTCTTAAAGGGGCTACATTTCTTGAGCCTAAATCTACCCCTGAAAGGCTAAGACCAGAAGAAACAGCTACCACCCTAACAGACAGCTCAGAGGGCAATGTAGCTAAAACACTTTCTAGACTGTCCTTAGAAATTTTCTGAAGGGCCACAGGAATCATAAGAGATCCATAAGAAAAAGACTCAGAACCAGTGGCTGTTTTGGCTGTAAAAGGTTTAAAAGCTGCGGCCAATTGCACGCCTTTTTTTTGTAAAAAAGCCAAAGCAGCTGGCACTTTGTAATCCTGAGCATCTACAGCATAGGCGTAATCAGAGGCTACAAAAGCAGGAGTCCCTTCCATATCTGCCACCATTAACGGCGTCCCTAGTGCAGGTAATTTAGAAAGGGGCTTATAAGAGATATTAAAGAAATTAGCTACAGACCAAGCACTGGCGTCGTAATACACAGAGTCTCTGTATTGTTGGTAGGTTTCAAAGAAACTCTGCACCATTCTATATTGGTCTTGAGCAGCAGGCACAATATAAGAATCTGATGCTGTTTTATAGACAGACACCTTGTGGGTGTTTAGTTTTTCTACAAAAGCCTTGGCTAGATTTTTATCTGTTTCTGTAAACCCATATCCTTTTACCTTATTTTTAGCTGCATTGGTGTAAGCGCTCTTAAAGAAATCACGCTGATACTTTTTAAGTAGGTCGGCATTTTCAACAGCCGCCTTTACCGTAGTCATACTAGACACGTATTGGTTTCTGATGGTAAAGGGAAAAGTAATTTCCCCGTAGGCAGTGGTTTGCTTTAAACCCCTAGAACTAGCCTGCTCAAAAAGCAACGCCAAACCGCCTTGTAAATCTGGGTAAGAAGAGCCATAGCCAGGGTAAGTGCCGTCAAAAGCTTCTTTAGTAAAATATAAAGATCCTATGCTGTCTAAGGCCTTAGAAAAATAAGTAGCAAAAAGATCATTTAAGGTGGTGTAATTATCCTTAGGCATAATTGGCTCCCAAGAGGCGTTTGCTTTCATTGGTTCAAAAAAATAAGTGCTCTGGCTGCCCATTTCATGAAAATCAGTTACCACATTAGGGTACCATTCATGAGACCAGGCCACCTTTCCTTGGCTCTCCGGATTCACTGTTAAAAGCCAATCCCTGTTGAGATCAAACCAATAGTGATTCGTTCTCCCACCAGGCCAGTACTCATTGTGCTCTGCGTCTTGTGGATCTGCCACCAAAGGACTTCCCTTATATGTGTTGGCCCATTGTGTGTGGCGGTCACGGCCATCTGGATTAATAGTTGGGTCTATAAAAATAACAGCCTTGTCTAAATACGCCTTAATCTCAGGCTTGTTAGAGGCTGCAAGGGTATAAGCCGCTAATAAAGCAGCCTCAGAGCTAGAGGGTTCATTTCCGTGTACGTTATAAGCCAAATTAATAATAAGGGGGGGCTCTAGGCCTGCGGCCGATGCGCCACCTTTTATAGCTGCTAAATGTGCGGCTTTAATTTCTGGCAAACGGGCTAAGTTCTCTGGACTACTAAGCACTAAAAACACTAATTTTCTGCCTTCGTGTGTTTTTCCATAAGGCATAATTTGCGCCCGGTCAGAGCCATTAGCTAGGGCTTCTAAATAACCTACAATCATATCATGTCGGGTGTGCTGGCTACCAATTCCGTACCCTAAAAAAGATTCTGGTGTAGCTATAGCCTCATTAAAAGGGGCGTAGTTTTTAAAAAAGTAATCTTGGCCAAAAGCCATACTGCTACACAAAAAAAGCAGCATTGAAAGTCTCTGTAACATGCTTGGTGATTTAAGGTTTTATCCTTTAAAGATACCAAAGAATTTTAAGTACAGACGTATTATTTTTTTATTACAAACGCTTTGCTACCTCTTTGATTACCTCTTAAAAGAGCGGTATTAAAAAAAAGAGCGGGTGTCTGTCACTAAGTTACTCTTTACAAAATGACCCTTATCAAAATGAAGCCTGTTTGCTTTTACTGCAATAGGAAAAAGCACATGACCCTCAGAAACCATTTTTAAGGATCTGTCGTTTTTCTTAAAAGTATTTAATTTCCCATTCGTTTTTTTGTCAATTTTAGAAATAAGTTCAGGACTTACCAAAAAATCTGTATCTATAGTTATTACCAAATTTTTAGCCAATAACACCCCAGATATAAGCATTACACGGTCTTTGTTCGCGTGATAAAATAAACTGGGATTGGGATGTAAATAGTCTGCTGTGTGCATATAGTCTTCCACATTTCCAATAGATACTTCTTTAGACTCTGAACCCTCATAAGCCATACTAATTTTAGTGCCAGAAGTAATTAAGGTCTCTAATTCTAAATTATTAAGGCCAAAGGTGCTCAATAAAGGCTCTAAAAGGGACATGCCCATATTAAATTTATACTCGTTTTTTGATCTTGAGGTCACTTTTAACGCACTGTTTGATTGAATATCTATCACTACATCAGACACAAAAGCATGTGCTAAAGAGTCGTAATAAAGCTCTGCTGGGTTGCCCGCCTTTTTGAGCCACAATTGTAATATTTTATAATTTCTAACAGGACCGTTAATAAGATCATATCCTTGGTCTCTAAGGTTTTTACTCAAATTAGATTGTAGCGGTCTCAATTCCATCTGTCCATTTTAAAAGGATTCTTTTAAAGATAAAACTTATTTGGCCTAGCTGTATTTTTATGTTAATCATAGATTTTATGATGCTGTTAACAGATGTTTTTTCTATAAACTCTAATTGTGTATCTTTAATTAACTAACAAAATGCCCCTTTGGGCTGCCAACAAAATACCTCTCATGAAAAAACTATTCCTTTCCCTTTTAAGCTTTGCTATGTTCCTAGGAACAGCCAACGCTCTGGCACAAAGTAGAAAAAAAACATCGGCCGTTAAGGCTAAAGAAATGTCTTTAGACGCCTTTAAATTTAGAAATATTGGACCTGCGTTCCTGTCTGGCCGTATTTCAGATATAGCAGTACACCCAGATAATGACAATCTGTGGTATGTGGCCGTGGCCTCTGGCGGGGTTTGGAAAACAGAAAATGCAGGAACCACCTGGGCACCTATTTTTGATAGTCAAAGCACCTATGCTGCTGGCTGTGTCACTATAGACCCAAACAACCCTAGCACTATATGGGTAGGAACTGGCGAGAATGTAGGAGGCCGACACATTGCCTTTGGTAATGGGGTTTATAAAAGTGAAGACAGTGGCAAAACATGGGTAAATATGGGGCTGCCCAATTCAGAGCACCTCTCTAAAATTATAGTACACCCAGAAAATTCAGACATTGTTTGGGTGGCCTCACAAGGACCGCTTTGGAGTGAAGGTGGAGACAGAGGCATTTTTAAAACTACAGACGGAGGAGCCTCTTGGAAAAAAGTATTGGGAGAAGGCCCATGGACAGGCGCTACTGATTTAATGATAGACCCCAGAAATCCTTCTGTTTTATACGCTGCTACCTGGGACAGACAAAGAACAGTAGCCGCCTATATGGGTGGTGGTCCTGGTTCTGGTATTCACCGCTCTACAGATGGAGGTAATAGTTGGATAAAATTGACCTCTGGCATTCCAGAATCTAATTTAGGGAAAATTGGTTTGGCCATTTCTCCTCAAAAACCAGATGTGATATATGCCGCTATTGAACTAGATAGAACCACTGGTGGTGTCTTTAAGTCTGAAGACCGCGGAAGCTCATGGAAAAAAATGTCTAATACCGTTTCTGGTGGAACTGGCCCACACTACTACCAAGAATTATATGCCAGTCCTCACAAATTTGACAGGCTATACCTCATGAATGTAAGGGTGCTCACTTCTGAAGACGGTGGCGCTCACTTTGCCACTCTTAAAGAAGAAAACAAGCATTCAGACAACCATGCCTTGGTGTTTAAAAAAGACGATCCTAACTACCTTATGCTAGGAACAGATGCTGGTATCTATGAGAGTTTTGACCTAGCTGATACTTGGAAATACCACAAAAACCTCCCCCTTACTCAATATTACAAGGTAGCGGTAAACAATGCCAAGCCTTTTTATCATGTATTTGGGGGCACCCAGGATAATGGATCTTCCGGAGGGCCGTCGGCCACAGATGAAACAGAGGGAATAGCAAACAAACACTGGTATAAAACCTTATTTGCAGACGGACATCAGTCTGCTACAGATCCTGAAAACCCAAACATCATTTATGCAGAAACCCAGCAGGGTGGTCTTCACCGCGTAGACCTCAGCTCTGGAGAACCTCTTCTCATTCAACCTCAGGCTAGAGAGGGAGAGCCACATGAGCGTTTTAATTGGGACGCTCCTATTTTAGTGAGCCCACATAAAGCCTCTAGGCTGTACTTTGCCTCTTATAGGGTTTGGAAGTCTGAGGACCGTGGAGACTCTTGGCTGCCTATTTCTGGTGACCTCACCCGTAATGAAGAGCGTATTGAAATGCCTATTTTAGGCAAACAGCAATCTTGGGACAATGCCTGGGACATGCGCGCCATGTCTAATTACAACACCATTACCTCCCTCTCTGAATCTGAGGCACAAGAAGGCCTTATTTGGGCGGGAACAGATGACGGAATTATACAATTCACCACAGATGGTGGCAGCAATTGGACCAAAATTCCAGTGACTAAATTAGGGCTGCCTTCTAGGGCTTTTGTCAATGATATTAAAGCAGATATATTTGACACCAATACCGTTTATGTCTCCTTAGACAACCACAAAGAGGGTGATTATAAACCATATTTGTTTATGTCTAAAGACATGGGTAAAACCTGGAACTCTATAGGATCTAGCCTAGGAGAGAAAAACTTGGTATGGAGATTGGTTCAAGACTACATAAATAAAGACCTCTTATTTGCCGCAACTGAAAACGGAATTTACACCTCTATGAATGCTGGTAACAGTTGGCAAAAAATGCCAGGAACCCCTACTATTTCTTTTAGAGATATTACCATCCAAAGAGAAGAAAATGACCTAGTGGCAGCCTCTTTTGGCCGTGGCTTTTTTGTTTTAGATGACTTTTCTGCGCTTAGAAACTTTAATGAACAGCGCCTGAGTAAAGAAGCTACCTTATTTACACCCAGACCAGCCAAATGGTATGTGCCAAGAAGTAATGTTGGTAATACTGGAGCAGACTACTACTTTGCAGAAAACCCCACCTTTGGTGCCGTATTTACCGTACATATGAGTAAGGAATACCTCACTGCGCAAGCCCAAAGAAAAGCAGCTGAAAAGAAATTAAGCGCCACAGCCAATGTGCCATTCCCTGGTTGGGATACCCTAGACGCAGAGGCCATTGAAAGCCCTGCTAAACTATTGCTCACGATTAAGGATGTAGAAGGAAACCTGATTAGAACCGTCTCTACGGCTCCTAAAAAAGGAAGCCAGAGAGTGGCTTGGGATCTTAGACACGCCAATCCTTATCCGGTAAGTACAAATGGAAGAGAATCTGATGCTGAAGGTCCTATGGCTACACCAGGCAGATATATGGCTAGTATTTCATTGGAAAAAGAGGGCCAAATTACCCTGTTAGACGGACCGGTGGCCTTTGAAGTAAACCCTATTAGAAAAGGGGTGCTAGAGGGGGTTTCTTACGGAGAATTTAATACTTATTTTGAAAGTGTTAAAGCGCTGGTAAATGAAGCTGCTGCTTATGAAGATGCCCTTTCTATGAGTGCCAAAAAACTAAAAGACTTTGAAGAAGCTCTGTATAGAACCAGTACTGATCCTCAGGCTATTTTAACGCTCATTACAGAAGCCAAAGCCACCCTAACAGCCCTTGACAAACAAATTGAAGGAAGTCCGTCTAAAAGCATTGTTGGAGAACGCAACCCTGCTTCTTGGGAAGACCACCTTGGCGTTGCTTTGAGAGGAATAAGCACCACTTATGGCCCAACTCCTTTACACAAACAGAGCCTGTCTATTGCCACTTCTATGCTAGGCAAGATGAAGGCAGATATTCAAGCCTTAAGTGACCACATTATTCCAACAATAGAAACAGCCCTTAAAAAAGCGGGCGCTCCTTATATAGAGGGGCAGGGACTGAAATAAAATTATTACTTAATCCAAAGATTCAAAAACCCCGCTTATAAGCGGGGTTTTTATGTATTAAAATAATGCTAGAATGAAAGTCCAAAACCAATATTTCCAACTAAAATACCAGAGTTGCTAATGCCTGGAATATTGGGAACCTCTTCAACTACTGTTTCTTTATATCCGTCTGAAGTACTGGCATTAATCATCAACTCAGAAGGGACTTCTCCTAAGCCGTAACCCACTTCAACTCTAAAATAAAAGGTACCCCCCGTTTTTAAACCTAGCTTAAGATTGGTGGTATTGATAAGCAAGTCTACGCTGCCTTGTCCTGTCCTATCTCCTTCCATTTCAATATTTGAAACAACAAGAGTAGAGTCAAATTTTCCAAAACCAGCACCAAGATATAAGCCTTTCCCTTTGGTATTAAAATAATAATTAAATCCAAACTCCGAATAAGACAAGTCCGCAGAAGTGTCATCTAATTCTAAATTAAATTTACTTAAATCTCCGTAGATAGAAAAGTGGTGGTCAAAAAAAGGAAGGACTATTTCTAAGCCTCCTCCAATGATATTTGGCGCGCCAGCTTTTAATCCTATTGAGAAAGATTTCACTTTTTGGTTAGAATTCAATGAAAGCTGATTCTCCTTAGTTGACTGTGCAAATGTGACACAAATACCTAAAAAAAAGGCTGCAAATGAAAGTTTAAAAATTTTACTGATTTTAATAAAACTCATTTTAATTTGGTTTTACATAAAACTACCTAAAATAATTTAACTAAGAACTCTACTGCATAAAAACTTAGGAAGAAATCTTAATTTTAGGCGCTTCTATTAGGTTATAAATAGAAAGGATTAAGAGTCCAAAGATGACACTAGATATTATTAACAAGACATTAGTAAGCGCTGGAGCTCCAAAAGAAAGCCTAATTAATATCGTGCAAATCACAAAACCGGTATTTCTTATAAGCTGGCTGTACTGCTCTGTGTACTGGAAAGAAAGCAAGAGAATAAATACATCTGCTAAAATTAAAATTGAAAAGAATTCATTAAAAAATACATTGTTAATGTCTACAGCAACTTGGTCAAAGAAAAGGTTGTTAAGCCAGCCAAAAAGACTTACAAAAGAAATGACAATAAGCACCGCTAAAAGAATAATACTAACCGCTTTTTTAGACGATACAAATCTTTTAATATTAGCGTCTACTGGCTTTTTAGGTAGCTTTAGCCTACCTTTATTAAAGAGGTGAATTAAATAGTACAAAGCCAACACTCCTAAAACATCATAAATTAATTGAAGGTTAGCTACATTGGTAAACCAATCTGTGTTTAAATTTAATTTAGGAATGTCTGCAAATATTCTCCTGATTAATATGAGAGAAATAATTTCAAATTGCTTAGAAACAGAGGTGGTAAATGACCTAGGTAAATTGAGTACTAATAAATATATTTCAAAGATTAATATAATGGAGAATGGTGTGTAAATTGCAGAAATAGGATCATTTAATAAACTGTCCTCAAAAGGAAAATCAAATAATTGCGCTCTTTTTAAATAAATAAGGGACAAATGAATGATAAAGCCAATAATAGATAACCAGAGCGTTGCTTTTTCAAATCTTTTTTTAATAGAATCAGAAAAAACAGATTTGTAAGCAGTATTTACTTGTATTTGCCAGCTTTTCATTTAATAATTCTGAAAATTTAATAAACAACAAGTTATAAATTTAAAATGATTTTAATATCATAGCTATAAACATTTTAATGTGTCATTTCAAAAGTTATATCCTGAATTGTACCTTTAAATAAATAAATTACCAAACCATGAAAAAACAAATTCTTTTAAGCCTTTTCATCCTACTCTTTGTCACAAATTTTTTACAAGCCCAGAACCTAATAAACCCAGTCATTAAGGGTTTTGGAACCATTGGAGACGCACCAGAAGCTACAGAAAAGCCAGATCCTAATATGGATTATAAAATAATAGTAGATTTAATGACTGGTGAAGAAGAAAAAAGCGAGCTGTCTTTCTCGTTAAACAATGTAGCCCGCCTTATAAACCTTCACGTTATGGGAGGGGTTCCAAAAGAAAAAATAACTGTAGTAGTGGCCATTCACGCTAGTGCCATTTGGTCTGCTATGAACAATGAAACTCACAAAAAAGCTTTTAGCGTAGAGAACCCAAACATCCCTCTTTTAAAAGAATTAATAAATAATGGCGTAAAAATAGTGGTCTGCTCCCAATCTATGTTTAAAAGAAAAATAGCTCCCTCAGAACTAGCGCCAGGATTAGAAGTAGCCACCTCTGCCCTTACCGTTTTAAGTACCTACCAACTTAAAGGATATGCCTTAATAAGGTTTTAAGTACCCGAGAAAATTTAGTCCGTTAAACTTCTTATCTAAGATAGCTTTTGATAAAGCGCTATATTGCCTTTTCAAAACAGCAGCTATTAATTACACCTTTGTATTGACCATAGTTTTCAATAATCTGATATCCGCATTTTTCATACAGCCTTATGGCAGCTATCTGTCTAGTGCCTGTTTCAAGAACACAACACTTAAACCCTTCCTTAGAGGCCCATTCTTCTAAATTTTTCAAAACAAGTGCTGCCAAACCTTTTCCTCTGTAACTTGGGACGGTGTACATGCGCTTTATCTCTACTACTTTGGAGTCCATTATTTTAAATGCACCACAGCTAAGGGCTATTGAATTTTCATAAGCTACCAGCACATGATTTATGTTATCAGTCCCATTAAATTGATTGTAAAAGCTATGTTCTTCGCCATCTGTAATGGCTAAATCTTGGTCTAGAGATTTAATTAAAGTTTTAAAATCTAAATCTTGGGCATTGGTTTTCTTAAATAATAGCTTTGACATTGCAATTCGTTTTGCTTTATAGTACTTATTAATATAAACATAAAGATTTTAAAGCGACCCTTTTATGTTAAATTGATTGCTATGGAGTGTCTACCTTTATTGGTGCAAATTTATAGAGTCCATAAAAACTATATTTGAATTATGGCAAAGAAATATGACAATGAGTTCAAGGTTATATTAGTAGGACTATTACAATCTGAATTAAAGGCAAAACAGGTTAGTGATGACTACGACATGGCTGAATGCCTGCAAGACCAGATCCATCAAGAAGGACTTTGTTTTTCTCTCTGACAGAGGTGTTCAATATGCCTCAAACAAGATGACAGACCTGTTCAGGTTTAATAAAAGATAACCCAGTCCATGAGCAGAAAGGGGAATTGTTTGGATAATGCTGTTTCTGAGAGTTTTTTCAAAACCATTAAATATGAGTGGCTATACAGATTTAAATACTCTTCCTACTCGCAATTATTTGATTCAATACATGAATACATCACCTGGTATAATAATGAAAGACTGCATTCTAGTTTAGGGTATCTCTCACCACTGGAAATGGAAATAAAATTAAGAGGGTTTTATAAAAATGCGGCATGAAAAAATTAGCCCCAAATTTACTAGGTAGTGAAATATTAAGTATGATATTTGTAAAAGTGCCTTAATTAAAATTAATACAAAGAAAATATGAAGCTTTTTATTACACGATATTTAATAACATTATTTATTCTAATATTTAGCAATGTTATTGTTTCTTGTAGCAATAGTGATGATTCCTCAAATAAAACCACCGAACTTGAAGAGACAAAAGAGTTGCCAGTAAGCAAAGATCCTCCATTCTCAGGAACTATTTTTGTGTCTCCAGATATTATTACATCTTCAGACTCTACTACGCTTCAAAGTGTCCTATATACTGGACAAGATAAGCGAACTATGTTTGATAGAAGAGTTAATAACTTCGTTGAAAACAATGCCTTTCTATTTAATGTGACTTTCAATGATGGTTTATCTACGGAAGTTCAAGTTAATCCAGAATTTTCAACTAAAGAACTAGCCGAAGTAGAAGCAATTAAATATGCTAAAGCTATTGGTAGATTACCAAAAGTTTTAAGAAAAGATGCGAAAACAGTATGGATACATAAAGGCCAGCAGCCATTTGGTGGAGGAAATAATAATATCCTTATTCATACAGAACAAGCTGTGAAATATGAAAATGATGGAATTTTAGAAGAGACTCTTGTGCACGAAGCATCTCATACATCTTTAGATTCATACCACGCGAAATCTTCAGGATGGATAGCTAGTCAAAAAGCAGACGTTAATTTTATTTCTACATATGCTAGGGATAATCCAGAAAGGGAAGATATAGCAGAAAGTTTTTTATTGTATTTAGCCGTTAAATACAGGTCTGATAGAATTTCTCAAGATCTAAAAAACATTATCAACAGTACCATACCAAATCGTATAAAATATTTTGATGAGTTATCTTTAAACGTAAGTCCAGTAAAGTAATTTTAGGCAATTAATAATGTTATATCTAACTATAAGGTTCTGTCGCATCTGCTAAAATTAAGCATCAAGTTTTAAACTAATTTAATTTTTTAAGAAGCTAATGATATAAATGATTTGTAGGTTGAACTTTCAGGGTTCACCAGTTGATTTTTCTTTATCA